>VOFI01000401.1_pt1 | contig 42001 bp, 55 predicted proteins | sample 5384131 | NCBI WGS metagenome assembly VOFI01 (sample SAMN12384728, study PRJNA508395) | human gut metagenome | isolation source: healthy gut H | host: Homo sapiens | reverse complement strand
TCAGGCAGTGACTACACGAAACTGCAAAGAGGGCTGTTCAGGCTGTGGTATAAAATGCGAATACGGAGGTGTTTACTGTGGCAAACGCTGAGCCGAAGAATGTAAATCTCCGTTTGGAGAGATTTGAATACAGAGCGGTATTTTCAAAAACAGGCAGGGCGAAATACATTTCTCATCTTGACCTTATGAGAGCCTTTCAGCGAGTGTTCAAAAGGGCGCACCTGCCAATATGGCACACTCAGGGATTCAACCCTCATGTGTACATAATGTTCCCGCTTGCATTGCCCCTTGGCACTGACAGCAGGGTGGAGATAATGGACTTTGCACTCACTGAGGATATCCCATACAACGAGGTTTTGGAGCGAATGAATGCTCATACACCTGTGGGGCTTGAGATAGTGAGCGTTTCAAAGCCTGAGCATAAGCATACCGATATTACAGCGGCGGAGTATGTGGCAAGGCTGAAAACGGATAAGAGCGTACATGAAGTGGCGGAGCTTTTCGGCAAGTTCATAGCACTTGACAAGATAGAGATAGAAAAAGCGAACCAAGAAAAAGACTATCAATCTTGTGGATATAAAGCCACATATCACAGTTTATTTGGGATAGTTTGTCTTGCCGCAAAATCACATGACATTTCACCGTCACATTGCACAAAATATCAGCACTTGATTTGTGCAAACAAATGATTTATATTTTAATTTGGCAACATTTCTGCAATTGTTGCATTTTTTATGCAACAAAACGCCTTTTTTTTTCTGATAAGTAGAGGGGGATAATTACCTCTGCTTCACAGAGAAAGGACGATAAAAATGGCAAAGAATTTTCACACAGACAACAAAGCGTTCATGCTTTACAAAGACTGGGAGGACATTTTTCAGGCGCTTGACAGCAGCGAAGAGATAGGCGAGCTTGTCATGGCGCTGTTTGCTTATGCAAAGAGGGGAGAAACACCAAAGCTGTCAGGCGGAGCAAAGATAGCGTTTCTTATGATGAGGGCTGCTATCGAGCGTGACGGCATTGAATGGGAAGAGCTGTGTGCTCAAAGGAGCGAGTGAGGTAAAAAGGGCGGCAGACCTAAAAAGTCTGATGAGTCAGGGAATACTGATGAAAAAGCTGAGCAGACAGCTGCATCAGCAGATAATGCAGAAGAAAAACCTCAGGGTATAAATGATACCGCAGAAAAACCAAAAGCTTTTTTCACAAACCAATAGGTTTTCAGAAAAAAGCAAAAAAAGCTGATAAAGATATAGATAAAGACAAAGATATAGATATAGATATAGACAAAGATACAGATAAAGACAAAGATAAAGATAAAGCTATAGATAAAGAGAAAAAAAGAAAGACGCAGGGACAGCGAAGTCTGTCGTCAGGTCTTTCGGCACACACAAAAAAATATATAATGCTCACATCAGAGCAGTATAACGAGCTTGAAAGCAGGTGTCGGTCTGTCGGTCTGTCTTTAGAGAGCTATATATCTAAATTATCTCAATGGCTGTTTACCAAGGGCAGGCACTGCACAGACCCATACCGCATAATCTCAGGCTGGCTTGACAATGATTCAAAGAGAAAGACTGCGGCAAAGTCCAAAGAAAGACAAGGCTGTGATCTGTCGTGGTATGATGACTTTGCCATGAATTTTGATCTGTCAAAGTTTTTTTTAGGCAATATCAAAAAGAAATTTATCTCACCCCCTTGTAATTTGTTTTGAAATTTGATATAATAAATCTATATGAGTATTTGACGGCTTTTGCCGCCTTGGCTTTATCGACCCATCTGACGTGCTTGGTAAGGCAGTTTTAAGGCTTTATCCATTTGACAGCTTTGGTAAGGTAAGTTGAAAAAAGCAGGGTAAAAAGCTGTTGATAATCTGTTCGACTTTCTTGAGATCATAGTCATGGCAATGTTCGTGGTCGTGCTTGTTTTTACTTTTTGTGTTTAGAACAGTGAATGTTCAAGGACAGTCAATGCAGGACACTCTTTTTGAAAATGATTCTCTTGTTATATCAAAATCAAACGTATCATTGCCGTAGAAGGGCAAAAGGTCGAGATAGACAACAAGTCGGCTATAGTCAAGGTCAACGGAGCAGTGCTTGATGAGAGCTATATTAAGTGTGACGGCAGCTTTGACGATGAGTATTTTGATGAAAGATACTATAATAAAGAAAGTGAAGTTTATGAATATGAAGTGCCTGCAGGATGTTGCTTTGTAATGGGCGACAACCGAAATCATTCCACAGACAGCCGTGTAATAGGATATGTGCCTTATGACGAGATAGTCGGCAGAGTTCTGTTTCGATTTGCGGCAGGCAATGACGAGGGCGTTGGTAAGGTAGATTGAGTTAGAGTAAGGAGGAAGATATGAGCGAAGTATCTCACGTTCAGTGGTTTCCTGGACATATGGCAAAAACACGCCGCATTATGGCGTCAAATCTGAAGCTTGTGGACGCAGTGGTGGAAATAACTGACGCTCGTATCCCGTTTTCAAGCAGAAACCCTGAAATGAAGCGTATCGTAGGCTCAAAGCCAAGGCTTGTGCTTCTCAACAAGGCTGATTCAGCCGATCCGGAAGTAACGGCAATGTGGCTCGACTATTATGCAAAACAGGGAATAACTGCTCTTGCTACAGATTGTAGGAGTGGCAAAAACGTAAGCAAGTTTTATGGAAAGCTCAAAGAGCTTTTAAAGGACGATATTGAGAAATGGAATGCCAATGGTATGTCTGGCAGACCTATAAGAATAATGATAGTCGGTATACCAAACGTTGGTAAGTCGTCATTTATAAACAGACTTGCAGGGTCAAGGCTTGCAAAAGTTGAGGACAGACCCGGTGTTACAAGAGGCAAACAGTGGGTGAAGCTTGACGAGGGCTTTGAGCTTTTGGATATGCCGGGTGTGCTGTGGCCTAAGTTTGAGGATAAGCTTGTTGGCGAAAGGCTCGCATTTACAGGTGCAGTCAAGGACGATATAATGGACATGGAATATCTTGCCTGTCGTCTGCTTGAGTTTTGAAAGAGAACTATCCTGAGCTTATCGAGAAACGTTATGGCATCAGAACAGATGATATAGAGCCTGCTGACGAGGAAACTATCGGTTGTGTGGTAGGCTTTGAGCTTCTTGAAAGAATAGGCAGAAAGCGTGGCTTTTTAGTTTCTGGCGGAGAGATAAATACCGAAAGGGCAGCCATTACAGTTATGGACGAGTTCAGAAACGGTACTCTCGGCAGACTTACTCTTGAAAAGCCAAAGGGGTATTGATATGACGCTCAGTGAATTTGACAACGAGGTAAGAAAAGATTACAACGTGGTGTGCGGCTGCGATGAAGCTGGCAGGGGTCCTCTTGCAGGAGATGTGTTTGCAGCGGCTGTGATATTTGATAAGGACACAGTTATAGAGGGGATAAACGACAGCAAAAAAGCTTACAGCCAGCCATAGCGGTGGTAAAAGGAGATGCCAAAAGTCAGGCAGTGGCGGCGGCTTCAATTCTTGCAAAGGTCGCAAGGGACAGGTATATGGAGCAAATGGCTGAACAATATCCTGAGTATCGGTTTGAGAAGCATAAGGGCTATGGCACAAAACTCCACTATCAGATGATAGACCAGTATGGACCATGCGGGATACATAGAATGAGTTTTCTCAAAAGTATTATGCAAAGAAAAATGGGCATTGACCATACCCAGCGCCGAAAGGCGGGCAATATCGGGGAGGACGCAGTTTGCGGCTTTCTTGTAAGACACGGGTATGAGATAATAAAGAGGAATTTTACCGTCAGAGGCGGTGAAATAGATATAATCGCAGAGAAAGCGGATATCATAGCTTTTGTTGAGGTGAAAACAAGAACCATAGGCTCTATGACCTCGGCGGAGGAAGCTGTTGATCCGGTCAAGCAGCGGCGTATCGTTCAGACAGCACAGGCTTTTTGTAAGAGGATTTTAGAGCCTGTGTGCTGTCGGTTCGATGTTGCGGCGGTGGAGCTGGAGAACGGCAGAGTCAAAAAGCTGAGATATTATGTGAACGCTTTTGATGCAAGTATGAAATAAAGACCATGGGTCGGATATGCCGAACGAACTGTGTCTGTAGGGGCGAACACTGTTCGCCCGTGACGTGGAATGTTAGACGTTATCTGAACAAATGGTCTGTAAATAGCCGACACCTGTCGGACATCTAAAACAAGAAGGGTTGTTGTTTATGTTTTACAAAAGTACAAGAAACAGCGAAGTAAAGGTTTCGTCTGCACAGGCGATAGCACAGGGCATTTCTGAGGACGGCGGTCTTTTCGTTCCGTCTGAGATACCTGCCATAACACTTGATGACATCAAGGCTCTTGGCGAAAAAAGCTACGCTGAGAGACACAGACAATATTGCAGAGCTTGCTCACCTTTTTGACGGCACTTATATGCTTGAACTGTGGCATGGTCCAACTTGTGCATTTAAGGATATGGCTCTCCAGATACTTCCATATCTGCTCACAACTTCTATCAAGAAGCTTGGCGTTGACAAGAAAGTAGTTATTCTCGTTGCTACATCAGGCGACACTGGCAAGGCTGCTCTCGAGGGCTTCAAGGACGTTGAGGGTACAGAGATACTGGTGTTCTATCCAGAGGACGGCGTTTCAGCTATGCAGAAAAAGCAGATGACAACTCAGGAGGGCGGCAACGTCGGCGTTTGCGCTATCAAGGGCAACTTTGACGACGCTCAGACAGGCGTTAAGACTATCTTCACAAGCAAGGAAACTGCCGACAAGCTTGCTGAGAACGGCATGATGTTCTCCTCTGCAAACTCTATCAACTGGGGCAGACTTGCACCACAGATATCTACTATGTATCTACATACGCTCAGCTGGTGGCTGACGGCGAGATCGAGCTTGGCGATAAGATAAATATAGTTGTTCCAACAGGCAACTTCGGTAATATCCTTGCAGGCTACTATGCAAAGCATATGGGCGTTCCTGTTAATAAGCTTATCTGCGCTTCAAACGCAAATAACGTCCTCACAGACTTTATAAAGACAGGTATTTATGACAGAAATCGTCCGTTCCATACAACTATCTCACCTTCTATGGATATCCTTATTTCCTCTAACCTTGAAAGACTTCTTTATCACCTCAGCGGCTCTGACGACGCTCAGATAAGAGAGTGGTTCGGCAGCCTTTCCAAGACTGGCAGATATGAGGTAACAGACGAAGTGAAGAAGGCTATCGCTGACGAGTTCTATGCAGGCTGCTGCGACGATGAACAGACAAAGGCTTGCATCAAGGAGATCTATGACGAGTATTCTTACACCTGCGACACTCACACAGCCGTTGCAGTGAAGGTGTACAAGGACTATGCAGCTGCTACAGGCGACAAGACAAAGACTGTTATCGCATCAACAGCAAGCCCGTATAAGTTCTCAGGCTCAGTTCTTGCAGCTATCGGTAAGGATACAAACGCTGACGAGTTTGGTCTTGTTGACGAGCTTGCCGAGGTTTCAAAGATACCTGTTCCTGCTTCACTTGCTGCACTTAAGGATAAGGAAGTAAGATTCACAAAGGTGATCGACAAGGCTGATATGAAGGACTACATCTATTCAGCTCTGGGTATTTGATATGTACCCGTCCGACTATTGTCGGGCGGAGGTCAGCGCACAGCGTATGTCCACTGACCATGGCGAGGGGAATTAGCCTCTTGCCTTGAATGTCTTGCACTCTGTTTCGTCACAGCAGTTAGGATCGGTGCAGGTACAGCCTACATTGATCTTGCCTGCGGTACATTCGCAGTTGTTGCTGTTGTAAACGCAGTTGTCTACGTTGCAGTGGATACCGTAAATTCTATCCTTCTCCATTTGTACATCGCTCCTTCTGCAGCTTTTTGCTGCAAAAGTAGTATGTGCATGAGTGGTCGGGATAATACATGAAGTTTCTGGAATGGAGGAAAAACCGTGAGCCTATTTGCCATTGCCGACTTGCATTTGTCGCTGGGTACAGATAAACCAATGGATATATTCGGTGGCTGGTCTGACTATGTGACAAAGCTTGAAACAAACTGGCAGAACAAAGTTCGTCCTGAGGACACTGTGGTGATACCGGGTGATATCTCGTGGGGAATGAATTTTGAGCAGTCGAAAAAAGACTTCGAGTTCATAAATAAGCTCAACGGCAGAAAAATAATATCCAAGGGCAATCACGATTATTGGTGGAACACCAAGAACAAAATGGATAAATTTTTCGCAGAAAACGGTTTTGATACCATAAATATCCTGCATAATAATCATTACAGCTATGAGGGCTACGGCATATGCGGAACGAGAGGCTGGATAAGCGATAATGGTGAACCTGCAGATCAGAAGGTTCTGGCAAGGGAAGCAGGCAGACTTGCACTCTCTATCGAGTCTGCGCAAAAGGCAGGATTAGAGCCTGTGGTGTTTTTGCATTATCCGCCGCTTTTCGGCAATAGCTGCAATTATGATATGCTTGAAGTGCTTCATAAATACGGCATAAAAAGTGTTTTTACGGACACCTTCACGGAAGAGCCCACGCTTATGCAATAAACGGCACTCGTGACGGAGTGGAATATCGGCTTATAGCTAGTGATTTCTTGCATTTTGACCCATTGGACATAACGAAAATTGTGCAAAGTGACAATTTATAAAAAAATGCTGGAAATGACAATATATTTGTGCTATAATGTATAAGATACATTTATATAATGGAGGAATAATAAATGAGTTTAAAAGCTACAAACAATGTTGAAACCAATAAGTACGAGCTTGAGATCGAGATCTCTGCTGAGGATTTTGAGGCTGCAATAGAGAAAGCTTATCTTAAAGCAAGAAAGAATATCGCTATGCCTGGCTTCCGTAAGGGTAAGGCTCCTAGAAAGCTTATCGAAAAGGAATACGGCGAGCAGGTATTTTTTGAGGACGCTGTAAATCTTCTGTACGCTCCTGTTGTAAACGGCGCAGTTGAAGAGTCCGGTCTGGAACTTGTTACTCGCCCAGAGGTAGAGGTAACTGAGATCAGCAAGGAAAACGGCGTAAAGCTCAAGGCAACTTGCATCACAAAGCCTGAGGTTGAAGTTAAGGACTATAAGGGTATAGAAGTTGAAAAAAGTTGTCAATCCTGTAACTGATGAGGATATCAACAAGCAGCTCGACGCTCTCAGAGAGAAGAACGTAACAGTTGAAACTGTTGACGACAGAGCTGCTGAGAACGGTGACGACGTTGTTATCGACTTCGAGGGCTTCAAGGACGATGTTGCTTTCGAGGGTGGTAAGGCAGAAGACTTCACACTGTCACTTGGAAGCGGTCAGTTCATTCCTGGCTTTGAGGATCAGATCGTTGGTCACAACGCTGGTGAGGATTTCGACATCAACGTAACATTCCCTGATGAGTATCAGGTAAAGGAACTTGCAGGCGCACCTGCTGTATTCAAGATCAAGCTCAAGAGCATATCAAAGAAGGTTATGCCTGAGCTGGACGATGATATGGTAAAGGATTCAACAGAGTTCGATACAGTTGACGAATACAAGGCTGACGTTAAGAAGAAGCTTGAGGAAGCTAATGAGAAGCACGCTGATTCTGAGGTAGAGGCTAAGATATTCGATAAGGTCATCGAGAACATGACAGCTGAGATCCCACAGGTTATGTTTGACAACAGAGTAAACGAGATGATCAGTGAGCTGGAGCAGAGACTTGCACCACAGGGCATCTCACTTGATCTCTATATGCAGTATACAGGTCAGACTATCGACACTGTAAAGAAGGCATATGCTGAGCAGGCTGAGAAGCAGGTCAAGCTCAGACTCGCACTTGAAAAGATCGCAAAGCTTGAGAATATCGAGGTAACTGAGGACGAGCTTAAGGCTGAGTTCGATAAGCTTGCTGAGGCTTACAAGCTTGACGTTGACCAGATCAAGCAGTTTATCCATGATGACGACCTTAAGAAGGATATTGCAGTTGGCAAGGCTGTTGACCTTATCAAGGACGCAGCAGTTATAAAGTAAGATAATTTATGCTTTCGCCCGCATGACCTTATGCGGGCGAAAATAGATTAAGGAGGCAATTTTATGGCATTGGTACCTTATGTAGTGGAACAGACAAGCAGAGGCGAGAGAAGCTATGACATTTATTCCCGCCTGCTCAATGACAGAATAATCATGCTCTGCGACCAGATAGATGACGCAGTGGCAAGCGTAGTAGTGGCACAGTTGCTTTATCTTGAGGGACAGGATCCTGAAAAGGATATCGACCTTTATATAAACAGCCCTGGAGGAGTTATCACTGCCGGCATGGCTATCTATGATACTATCCAGTATATCAAGTGTGACGTGTCAACTATATGCATGGGTATGGCTGCTTCAATGGGTTCATTCCTGCTTTCAAGCGGCACAAAGGGTAAGAGATTTGCTCTGCCAAACAGTGAGATACTCATTCATCAGCCTCTTATCGCAGGCGGCGGAATTTCTGGTCAGTGTACAGATATCAAGATACATTCTGACCACATGGTAAAGACCAGAGAGAAGCTCAACAGGATACTTGCCCAGAACACAGGCAAGCCTATCGAGCAGATCAACATCGACACTGAGCGTGACAATTATATGACAGCTCAGGAGGCTCTTGAATACGGTCTTATCGACAAGGTAATAACTAACAGATAGGTTCGGTGAAATAAATGGCTAATGATACAATAAGAAAATGCTCGTTCTGCGGCAAGCCTGAGGACAAGGTTAGAACACTTTTTTCAGCAGGCACGAGCCACATTTGTGACGAGTGTGTACTTTATTGCTATAATGTTCTGGCTGAGCAGGAGGGACTTCCTACAACTAAGCAGCGTGGCAAGGGTAAAAATGCAGCTGACAGCGGCATAACCCTTAAGAAGCCTGCGGAGATAAAGGCAGTTCTTGATGAGTATGTTATCGGGCAGGAGGAAGCAAAGATAGCGCTTTCTGTTGCGGTATACAATCATTACAAGAGAATTTTGTCACTTAATGACGATGATGACGTAGAGATACAGAAAAGTAACGTTTTGCTTCTTGGACCAACAGGAACAGGAAAGACTTTGCTTGCACAGACTTTGGCAAGGCTTCTGAACGTGCCTTTTGCTATTGCTGACGCTACTACGCTCACAGAGGCAGGCTATGTAGGCGACGATGTTGAAAACGTGCTTACAAGGCTTATTCAGGCGGCAGATTATAATGTTGAAGCTGCTCAGAACGGTATTATTTATATTGACGAGATAGATAAGATATCAAGAAAATCGGAGAACGTTTCTATCACAAGAGATGTAAGCGGTGAGGGCGTACAGCAGGCGCTTCTTAAGATAGTAGAGGGCTGTGTCCAATGTGCCTCCACAGGGTGGCAGAAAGCACCCACATCAGGAGTTCATACAGATAGACACCAAAAACATTCTGTTTATCTGTGGCGGAGCTTTTGAGGGACTTGACAGTGTTATCAAGAAGCGTACAGAGTCATCATCACTTGGTTTTGGCGGAAAGGTCAAGAGCAAGGAGGATGATAACAATGTGATGAAGAGGGTAGTACCACACGATCTTGTTAAGTTCGGTATCGTACCAGAGCTTGTGGGCAGACTTCCTGTTATCACGGTTCTTGACGAGCTTGATGAGGACGCACTTTGCAGGATCTTGACAGAGCCAAAGAACTCGCTTATCAAGCAATATACAAAGCTTTTCAAGCTTGACAACATCGATTTTGAGATCACAGAGGACGCAAAGCGAGAGATTGCCAAGAGGACTATTGAAGAAAAGACAGGAGCAAGAGGACTTAGGGCGATAGTTGAGAAGATACTCACAAAGCTCATGTTTGAAGCACCATCTGATGATGAGATAGTTGGCATAAAGATTACGGCTGAATGTGTTCGTGGCGAAGCAGAGCCTGAGATAACTCGTGCGGTAAGCTCGGCCAGAAAGAAATAATAGTACAAATCTTTGTACAGATAAATGAGAGGTGGAGTATTCTGCCTCTTTTTTTTTGCATTTCTGCATTATCCGCACATTATTTATTTGTTTAACAAACCATGTAGGGGCTGGCGCCCTCGACAGCCCGCTTTTTGGACGTTACATCTTGTAATTTATTGCACAAACTTTGAGAAAACGCACAATTTGTGGTAGGGACGAGCATTGTTCGCTCGTTTCGGTCGCTTGCATAAATTTGTCACAATCAAAAAAATTCGACACTTCGATATCGGGACGTCGGGGGCGCCGTCCCCTACATTTTGTTGTTTACGATACGAGGTCATGAAGCTAATGGGCGACACTCCCCCTTTGACCGCTTTTTCCCTTGAATTATGCGGAAATATGTGCTATACTAAAAATACACTATAGGGGGTATCCATATGAATGAACTTATCCAACAGTTTATTACTGATGAAGTCACTGCTCTCACTTACTCCGACCTTTGGAACTTCGTCAACTCCAACTCCATTTGCCGTGGTACTTTCGAGGGCAATAATCACATTATCATGAAAATCTCCTCTAATCAATTCATTATTTATCGCATTTGCCTTGGTATGGAAAACACCAAATATCAGGAAGCTGTTCTTGTTGCAAAAACCTACCTGCTTAAAAAGATAAATAGCATGGCTTATCAGCTTCATTTAGAGGATATTCAGAACATTTTAGACTAATTGCTTTTTAAGGAGATCATAAAATGAGCGTGCCTTTGGCTGAACGAATTAGACCCAAAACCCTTGATGATATTGTAGGACAGACCCACCTGTTAGGCGAAAATAAACCTCTCAGGCGTATTATCGAAAGCGGTAAAATACCGAATATGATTTTTTATGGTCCGTCAGGTGTTGGCAAAACTACGGTCGCAAGAATGATAGCAAATAATGCTAATATGACTATGCATAAGCTTAACGGCACAAGTGCTTCTATTGCTGATATCAAGCAGATAGTTGCTGAAACTGAGACACTCAGCGGCATTAATGGTATCTTGCTTTATCTTGACGAGATACAGTATCTTAACAAAAACAACAGCAATCGCTTCTTGAATACATTGAAAACGGCAAGATAACTCTTATCGCTTCTACCACTGAAAATCCGTATTTTTATGTGTACAATGCTATAATTAGCCGTTCAACTGTGTTTGAGTTCAAGCCGCTGACTTCGGAGGAGATCTTGCCTGCAATAAAGCGTGCTTTTCAGCTTATGGCTGATGAGTTGGGGCTGAAACTGCGTCTTGAAAATGGTGTGCTGGAGCATATCGCAAGGGGCTGTGGCGGTGATGTGAGAAAGTCAATAAATACAGTGGAGCTTTGCATACTTTCGGCAGATAATGACGGTGAAAAGCTCACCGTGAACCTTGATAATGTGAAGCTTCTTACTCAGCGCAGCAATATGCGCTATGACCGTGCAGGCGATGAGCATTATGATATTCTGTCGGCTTTGCAGAAGTCCATAAGAGGTTCTGACGAGAACGCCGCACTTCATTATGCCGCACGGCTTATGGAAGCTGGGGATATCATTTCTCTGTGCAGACGGCTGCTTGTTATCGCAAGCGAGGATATAGGACTTGCGTATCCTATGGCGGCAGTAGTGACGAAATCCTGCGTTGATTCCGCATTGCAGTTGGGACTGCCTGAAGCAAGGATACCATTGGCGGAAGCTGTGGTTCTTCTTGCCACTGCTCCAAAATCAAATTCTGCTGAATCAGCAATAGACGCAGCTTTAGCAGATGTGAGAAATGGTGATTTTGGAGATTATCCACGGCATTTGCAGAATAAACATTTTGACGGCGAGGGCGCAAAAGTGAAAGGACAGCACTATCTTTATCCCCATGACTTTCCAAACCATTGGGTAAAACAGCAGTATCTGCCTGATAAGCTTGTGGGGAGGACTTATAAAGAAAAATACGCTATAATAAAAGAGAACGGAATGTCCGTAAAATTTTATGATGGGAGTAATTTCGATGAAAATAATGGATACTATCGGCTTTGTTGAAAATGTCGATAAAGAAGTCGGCGAAGCAATGGAAGCCGAGCTGGCAAGACAGAGAAGAAATCTTGAGCTTATAGCAAGCGAAAATATCGTTTCACCTGCCGTTATGGCTGCAATGGGTTCTCTGCTTACTAATACGTATGCTGAGGGATATTCTGGTAAGAGATATTATGGCGGCTGTCAGTGCGTTGACGTTGTGGAGGATATAGCTGTTGAAAGAGCCTGCAAGCTTTTCGGTGCTAAGTATGCTAACGTTCAGCCACATTCCGGCGCTCAGGCTAACACTGCTGTTTATTTTGCTCTTCTTAAGCCAGGCGACACTGTTATGGGTATGAGCCTTGACGCTGGCGGACACCTTACACACGGCTCACCTGTAAACCTTTCAGGTAAGTATTTTAATTTTGTTCCTTACGGCGTAAATGACGAGGGTTATATCGACTACGAGGCTCTTTACAAGCAGGCTAACAAGTGCAGACCTAGACTTATTGTTGCCGGTGCAAGTGCTTATCCAAGAGTTATCAATTTTGAGAAGCTTTCTGAGATAGCAAAGGCTGTTGGTGCATATCTTATGGTAGATATGGCGCATATTGCAGGACTTGTTGCCGCAGGCTGCCATCAGTCGCCAGTACCATATGCTGACGTTGTTACAACAACAACACATAAAACTCTGAGGGGACCAAGAGGAGGACTTATCCTCACTAGCTAAGAAGATAAATTCTGCTATTTTCCCAGGCACACAGGGCGGTCCTCTTATGCACGTTATCGCTGCAAAGGCAGTTTGCTTTGGCGAGGCTCTCAAGCCTGAGTTCAAGGCATACGGTGAGCAGATCGTAAAGAATGCACAGGCTCTTGCAAAGGGACTTCTTGACAGAGGATTCAACCTTGTATCAGGCGGCACAGACAATCATCTTATGCTTGTTGACCTCAGACCTTTCCACATCACAGGCAAGGAATTTGAGAAAAAACTTGACGAGGTTTACATCACAGTAAACAAGAACGCTATCCCTAACGACCCTGAGAAGCCATTTGTAACCAGCGGTGTAAGAGTTGGTACAGCGGCAGTTACCACAAGGGGACTTGTTGAGGAGGACATGGACGTTATTGCAGAGTGTATGTATCTCACAGCAACAGACTTTGACAATAAGGCTGATGAGATCAGAGAAAAGGTAAACGCTATCTGCAAAAATATCCACTTTACGAATAATTGTACGGATCTATATACTGTTGATACACATAGGGAGCGGCTTAGGTCGCTCCCTTTTTCTCAATAATATATGAATAAATCTCTCTTTTGGTTGATTTTTAACAGAGATCGTGTTATAATAATCTTTTAGAGTATAATTAAAAGGTGGGATATACTTTGCCAATTAAAATACCAAATGACCTTCCTGCGTTCCAAACGTTGGAAAATGAGAATATATTCGTTATTCCCGATGACAGAGCCGCTCATCAGGACATTCGTGCCTTGAAGATCGCTATTGTCAATCTCATGCCTGACAAAATTGCGACAGAAACGCAGCTTCTGCGTCTTTTGAGCAACATCTTCATGTTGACATCGACCTTATTCAGATGAGCAGCCATATGTCAAAAAACACCTCTTTGGAGCATATGCTCGCTTTCTACAAGAACTTTGACGAGGTGTGTGATAATCGTTATGATGGTCTTATCATCACCGGTGCGCCTGTTGAGCAAATGGAGTATGAAGACGTTGATTACTGGGACGAGCTTTGCAGAGTTTTTGAATGGTCAAAGACCAATGTTTTCTCAACTATCCACATATGTTGGGGCGCTCAGTGGACTTTATTATCATTATGGCGTTCCAAAATATCCTTTGAAAGAGAAGATGTTTCGCAATTTCAAGCACCATATCGACTATCCCGAAAGCATTATTCTTAAAGGCTTTGGAGATGTTTTCCATTGTCCGCACTCACGCCATACTGAGGTTCGTCGTGCAGATATCGAAAAGGTGGACGACCTTATAGTGGTGGCAGTGTCAAACGAGGCGGGTGTGCATCTTGTTTCAGATAAGACGCAAAGACAGTTTTTTCTGTTCGGTCACTGGGAATATGATCGTGAGACCCTTGCAAAAGAGTATTTCAGAGATAAGGAAAAGGGGTTGCCTATACAGATACCATATAGCTATTTTCCTGACGATGATCCGGAAAACAAGCCTATTTTCAATTGGAGCTGTTCGGCTAATCTGCTTTATTCAAACTGGCTCAACTACTGCATTTATCAGAAAACGCCATATGATCTTAACGAACTTGAGCCACTGGGGAACGCACAATGAGTTTTACGGTGTTGGAGTAATGCTCGCAATAGTGGGTGGCTATCTTGACGCTTATACCTACATCAGTCGTGACCACGTTTTTGCAAATGCACAGACAGGTAACATGGTGTTGTTGGCTATCAATATCAAAGAGGGAAGCTGGCTGAAGGTCTTTCTTTATCTCATGCCTATACTGTCCTTTATGCTTGGCGTGCTGATAGTGGAAACTGTGAAGCTGAAATTCAATGAACACCCGAGGATACATTGGCATAGGATCATAATCGGTGTGGAGCTTGTGGTGCTGACTATTGTGGGATTTATCCCTGCCGGTACGCTTAACACATTGGCGAATATCCTAGTTTCTTTTACCTGTGCAATGCAGGTGGAGGGTTTTAGGAAAATGGACGGAAAGCCTTTCGCTACCACGATGTGTACTGGCAATCTTAGAAGCGGTACGGATAATCTGTTTCAGTATTTGAAAACTAAGGATAAGCTAAAGCTTAGTAATGCAATGCAGTATTATGGCATAATCCTTTGCTTTATAGGTGGAGCGGCAGTGGGTGCATTTGTCACAGAATTGCTTGAAACTAAAGCGGTGTTTGTTGCTTTGACAGGTCTTGTTATCGCACTCTGCATTTTAAGAAGCGATGACGATAAATTAGCAGAAGGTAAGTGACAATCACCGACAAGCTTCAAGACAAAAAATATCTTACAAAAGCAAATATCAAGGAGGTAATGTAAAATGGTATATACTGTAACATTCAATCCTGCTATCGACTATGTTGTTCATACAGGGGAAATGAAGCTTGGGTCTACCAACCGCTCAGATAGGGAAGAGATGTATTTCGGTGGCAAGGGTATAAATGTGTCTATAGTTCTTAGAGAGCTGGACATTCAGTCAAAGGCACTTGGCTTCACTGCAGGCTTCACAGGTGAAGCTATCGAGAACAGACTAGCGGAAATGGGAATTGATACAGATTTTGTTCATCTCAAAAAGGTAATTCCCGTATAAATGTGAAAATAAAATCTGCTGAGGAAACAGAACTGAATGGTCAGGGTCCTGATATAGATGATGAGGCTGTGAATAAGCTTTTTGCAAAAGCTTGATAAGCTTCAGGACGGAGAGGAAGCATACCTGCCTCGCTTCCTTCAGATATCTATGAGAAGATACTCGAAAGGCTCGCACACAAGAATATCAGAACAGTAGTGGACGCAACAAAAGACCTGCTTCTCAATGTGCTTAAATATAAACCTTTCCTTATCAAGCCTAACAACCACGAGCTTGGCGAGATGTTCGGAGTGACACTCACTAATGATGAGGAGATAGAAAAATACGCACGTAAGCTTAAAGAAATGGGTGCTGTGAACGTGCTTATCTCAATGGCAGGGGATGGCGCAATGCTTATTGACGAAAACGGTGAAATACATCGCTGTGGAGTATGTAATGGTAAGGTGAAAAATTCCGTTGGTGCAGGCGATTCAATGGTGGTAGGCTTTACCGCTGGTATATTGCAGGGCGATTATGAATATGCTCTTAAACTTGGTACAGCCGCTGGCGGTGCGACTGCTTTTTCTGACGGGCTTGCTCAAAAAGAAAAGATCGCAGAGCTTCTTGAAACTCTCTGAAAAAATATAGGGACGCGGAGCAACTGCAGTTTCAGGTGCAACTTTTGCTGCTCCTGGCGTAAATGTTCCATCAGGCTTTCTTGGCGCATTTCTTGCAGGTTTCCCTAGGAAAGTTACAGAATAATCTTTACAAATATAAGAAAATATAATATAATAATATTAACAATCATAAATAAATTAAGTTTCAGAAAAGGAGAGATTTATTATGGTATCAAAGGTCGTAAAAGTAGTAAATGCAGAGGGACTTCATATGCGTCCGGCAGGTATCGTTGCAAAGGCTGCTAAGGAGCATCCTGAGTGCGAGATCATGATGAAAGCAAACGGCAAGGACATCAAGGCTAAGGCTGTTATGCAGATAATGGCAGCAGGTATCAAGAAGGATACTGAGGTAGAGATAATCGTAACAGGCGAAAACGAGCAGGCTGTGCTTGACGAGTTTGTTAAAATGTTTGAGGACGGTTTCGGCGAATAATTCCTTATATCTACCAAAAAATTCAGACAAGACCGTAGCGTAAACTGCGGTCTTTCTGAGTAATATGACGTTGTAAAAAAGCCAAAAGAGAGAAATACATATGGACAAAAAATATCTTTTTACTACTTGCACAAAAATTTCCTACTATAGACAGTGCCGCCAGCGAGATAGTAAATCTATCTGCAATACGCAGTATGCCAAAGGGTACAGAATACTTTTTTCAGCGATATCCACGGGGAGTATGAAGCCTTTTTGCATATGCTAAAAAGCGCATCTGGCATGATAAAAAACAAGATAGACCTGACCTTAGGAAAAACAGTTTCCTCGGCAGAGCGTGAAGCCCTTGCCTATCTTATTTATTATCCCGACAAGCAGCTAAAGCGTTTGCGTGATAAAAACGGGCTTTCAGACGAGTGGCGCAGACTTACTATCTATCGTCTGATACTTGTTTGCGAGGCGGTGTCGGCAAAGTATACACGTTCGAGAGTGCGAAAGAGCATACCAAATGATATGGTTACTTGACGAGCTGCTTAATGTCACTGATGATGTGGTAAAGGAATATTACTATGACGAGATAATCACCACAATTCTTGACACTGGAATCGCAGACCGCTTTATAAAGTCCCTTTGCGAGCTTATACAATCTCTTGCTATCGACAAGCTGCATATTATCGGAGATATATATGACCGTGGTCCAAGAGCAGATATTATTATGGACGAGCTTATGAAAATGCACGATGTCGATATACAGTGGGGCAACCATGACATTTCGTGGATGGGTGCGGCTTCAGGTAATCTTGCTCTTATTGCAAATGTTATTCGTATATCAATGCGATATAATAACTTTGACGTTCTTGAGGACGGCTATGGATTAAATCTTCGTGCGCTGGCGGTCTTTGCAGGAGAAACATATAAAAACGACGAGTGCGCAATTTTCATGCCACAGACACTTGATGATAATATCTATGACCCTGTTGATGCAAAGCTTGTGGCAAAAATGCACAAGGCTATCACAGTTATACAGCTAAAGCTAGAGGGGCAGCTTATCAGGCGACACCCTGAATGGAAACTATCTCACCGTGACCTTTTCAGCATGGTGGACTTCGCAAATGGCACTATAACAATAGACGGGCAAACTCATAAGCTTCTTGACGGCAATTTTCCTACAGTTGATCCTGTCGATCCTCTTGCGCTCACCGAAGGCGAAAATGAGCTTATGACGATTCTTGCAAACTCGTTTATGCACAGCGACAGGCTCAACACACATATGCGCTTTTTGTATTCAAAAGGCTCAATGTATAAGACCATAAACGGCAATTTGCTTTTCCACGGCTGTATCCCTCTTGATGAAAATGGAAAGCTTCTGAGCTTAAGTATAGCAGGAGAGCAGTATTCGGGTAAGGCAATGCTAGATAAGCTTGACGAAATAGCCAACAAGGCGTATTTCTTACAGCCTTGTGAGGAGAAAAAAGCAACTGCGCAGACCATTTGTGGTATCTGTGGAGCGGCGCACGTTCGCCTCTTTATGGCAAGGATAAAATGGCGTTTTTTGAGCGATATTTCCTTGAAGATAAAAAAGCTTCACAAGGAAAATTATAATGCCTATTATCACTTCTCAGAGAAACCTGAGATATGCGGAAAGATACTTGAAATGTTTGGGCTTGACCCACAGCGTGGTCATATCATAAACGGTCATGTACCTGTGAAGATAAAAAATGGTGAAAGCCCTGTCAAGGCAGACGGCAGGCTGTTCGTTATTGACGGTGGTATCTCAAAGGCTTATCAAAAAGCCACCGGTATCGCAGGCTACACTCTTATTTATGATTCCCACAGCCTTAATCTTGCGGAGCATAAGCCGTTTATTGCAGGAGAGAGTGAGCATACTCCTGAGATACATATGGTGGAAAGACTTGACCGTCGGGCAAACATTTCAGATACCGACAAGGGAAGAGAACTGCTTTTGCAGATAAACGATCTCCGTGACCTGTTGGACGCTTATCGCTCTGGAGATATCAAAGAAGGTTATAAGGTATTTTAGACGTTCTGAAAGGAGCTTAACACATGGAAAAGGGAGAACTGGGCTGTTATCGGCTGTGGCGTTATCGCAAACGAAATGGAAAAGCTTAGGAAAGAATGGGGACTTAAATACCCAAATGAGCTATGGTGATATCCTCTTAATGATTCTAACAAGTCAAAAGGCATTGGCTTCAATTGGAAGCCAATGCCTTTTTTTTTATCTTTGTTTTGCTGTGAAAACAAGTACAAATTATAGTACAAATAAATTACAAGTACAAAAATATGTACGTTTATCACACGAATTCAGAGCATATATTTTTGTAACATTCATTGGTGGAATAGACCCATTTTGTGAGCCTGCCGCTGGTGATGAAATAGTTTATCTTTGAGGGAAAAACGCTGTTTTCAAATACGTCTACGATAATGAGCTTTACTTTCATTTTTCGGGGATAAGAGCTTTTATGTAAACACTTGCTGCCTGCCCCACACGCACATTTTCTCTTGGTTCTGCAAGCCCTGCAAGGTTCGGAGCAAGCTCTATAAAAATACCGTATGGTTCAATGGAGCGTACTATCCCGCCTACAGTTTCTCCTGTGGAGAACAATGCTGCATTTTCTTCCCATGTGCCTAAAAGTTCCTTGTGAGAAAGGCATATCCTGTCCTCGTCACAGCTTTTTACCACAGCATATATGTCCTGACCGTTGAAAAATCTGTCGTTGGGATGGGTGATGCGTGAGACGGATATGGCGTCTATTGGTATAAGTGAAGGAAGACCACAGCCTATGTCAACAAAGCACCCGAAAGGCTCAAGGTGTGTTACCTTTGCCGGTATAACGTCCCCTGATGTGAGAGTACTTATATATCGTTCAATGCACTCTTCTTGTGCAAGACGCCTTGACAACCTGCATATGACCTCGCCCTTTTCGTGAACAATATCTGTCACCTTGAAGCATACCGTTTTGTTTACCCTAGAAAGTAATGCTATGTCTTTTGTTTTGCCTTCTTGTATTCCGATCGCGCCCTCTGATCTTGGGATTATTCCTTTGCCAAAGGGAAGCTCTACTATTATGTTGTGTTCGCTGTCACAAAGCACAGCATGACCCTCCAGTGTCAATCCCTGAGCCATTGCCTCAGCCATTGTTCGTTCGCTTTGAAGATAATATCGGTTTTCAGGGCTATTGAAGATCTTGCCCTCAGGTAAATATTTTTTTCATTATTTTGCCTCTTTCCCCACAGATTTTTTTTTAAAACAGCAGGATCTCTGTGGTTGATCCATTGATTTTGTTCATATTCTGCACATATTTTATTTGTGATAATTGTGCGTGAACTCTTGCTGATACAGTAAATTAATATTCAATGTGCTGAAATATTAGTACAATTTTTATATTCTTTGCTTCAAATTATAAACAAAAATCAAAAAAACTATAAAAAAGCTTGACAAATGCAATTGTGCGTGTTACAATAGTGTAGTAATTTGTAATCAGTTTGTAACTTTCTTAACCGTTATCGTTACAGATTGATACATAATTTTAATCGACCGTAATAAAATTAAATAGCGGCACAGACATGACCGCCGCTAATTAAAAGAAAGGGTGTGAATTGGCAATGCAGCGTGTATGCGTTGTAAAGCCGTATTATTAATGGATCATTCAACAAGTTTTATTTCAGCAAAGAATAAGTCACTGAAAGTTATAGTGATGTTCATTGCAGCACTTATGACATTTTTGGTAATGACAGAGGGATTTAGTGCCGATGCTGCTGCGGCAAAGCTTTCGACTCCTAAGATGACAGCTCAGATAAACTATGGAAGTGAGTTCACTCATCCGTATAACAAGCAGACAAACACTATCAAGGTGCATTGGAGCAAGGTAAAAGGTGCTTCAAACTATGAGCTATACATCAAGGGTGGCAAATATAAGAGCTGGAAGAAATACAAGACAGTCAAGAACACGAACTGCACTGTTACAGGTCTTCAGAGAACAACTTCATATCAGTTCAGAGTTAAGGCTGTAAATGGCTCTGCCGCTTCTGCTTACTCAAAGACACAGACAATAAAGACAGCAAGAATGGACTTCAATAAGGCAGGCTGGGAAGCAATGTGCCGTATAGTTTATCATGAGGTTGGTAAGATGTCAGGTTCAGAGTGGGATAAGCCTATCGTTTATGTTGCAGATTGTGTTGCAAACCAGTATGTTGCCGCAAAGTACACAAAGAATGCAATGTGGAGATCCTACTATGCAAGATATAACAATGTTCAGGATATTATTTATAGGAGCGGCGGATTTATGTCATCTGCACAGCTTTCAAGGGACGGAGCAAATCATTCAAACGTTTCCAGAAGAGTAAAGCAGGCTGTTTTTGGTGCAGTATATGGCAAAACTCACCTTAACGGTATTGCTAATGACTATAATGTTTACTTCTGGTGCAACAGAAGCTACAAGACAAACAGCAGTAAGATAGCTTACTCATTTAAAATTCCTTGGGGTTACTTCAATGTTTGGAGAACCTATTGGGGATAATTGTAATACTATTATAGAATTATGTGAAAGAAGAGCAGAACAAAGCGTCTGCTCTTTTTTCATTGACAAGAATGTAGCGGTGTGGTAAAATAAAGTTGATAAAAGCAGGGAGGGATCAGAATGCTTGTGGGTGCGGTCGGCTATAATTATCGCCATAGAAAAGATTTTATTATGGATTGCCCTCACGGGGTGGGCTGTCCACTTATATTGCTCATAAAAGAACCATCGGTGTTCGTTATAAATGGTATCGAGCATAGGGCAGAGAAAAATTCTTTTATCCTGCTTTCACCGGATACCCCTGTGAAATACCATGCCGCAGAAGAGTTTTATACCGATGATTGGCTGTATTTCAATTATGAGCAGGGTGATAATGAAAAATTTGAAAAGCTTGATGTTCCAAAAGATACACTGGTATACCTTGGCAATATCGATGAGCTTAGTCAGATAATGCGTTCGGTAGCATATGAGTATCAGCTCATGAAAGAGGGCATGAGGAAGTAACACGGTGCTATATGGAGATCTTTTTGTTAAAGCTTGCAAGACAGCTAAAGTGTACAGACAAGAAGTCCTGTATTATTACTGACAGGAACAGCCGCTTTATGCAGCTCAGAGCATACATATACGCAATGCCTGAGGACATCGCAGACGTAGGCAGCATGGCATGGGATATGGGTATAAGCAGGTCAAGTTTTCAGCATATGTATAAGAAAATGTTTGGAGTGAGCGTCATGACAGACGTTATAAGCGCACGAATGGAAAGAGCCAGTCAGCTTCTTGCAACGACAAATCTCAGCGTAAGGGAAGTGGCTGAGAGGTGCGGTTATACTAATGAATATGGTTTTATGAAGCGGTTTAAAATGCACTTTGGAAAAACTCCAACGGAGTTTCGGAGTATGCTCTGACAACGGCGGATAAACTTTAGACGGCATAATAAAAGAGGTCAAGGAATGTGAAATGTGTCCCTGACCTCTTTTATGTTATTTTATTCTTCAACAAATACAGCGGCCGAGCCTTTAATAATGAGCTTTCCGTTTTCAAGGCTTGCACCATGACCTACTGTATAAATTATCTTGCCATTGACGTTTTTGATCTCTGTCGTTTCGTCTTTTGGATTTATGACCGCCAGTATGCTCTGTCCCTCGCCCTTACGTCTGTATACCAGAGGATATCCGCTTGACAAAAACTCTATCTCGCCCCTGCTTTGCAGAGCAGGATTTTTCTGCCTGAAGCTTATAAGCCCTTTGACTTCGCTTCTAAGTGATGTGCTGTCCTTGGATTGGCTTTCAGCGTCAGGTCTGTCTTTACTGCTGTCCAGCGGTACATAGAGCATTTCAGCCTTAGCTGATGAGAAGCCAGCATTAAGCCCCTTGTTCCACTGCATAGGCGAACGTGAGCCGGTTCTGCCATAGCCGCCCTCAACTGATGTCAGATTCTCCACATATCTCATGCCTATTTCGTCACCATAGTAGATAAACGGTGCGCCCGGCATTGTGAGAGGAAAGCAAATGCAACACGCATTTCGTCTGTATCAAGGGTTCTTGCAAGTCTGTCCATATCATGGTTGCCTGACGGGATACAGATAAGACCCTTGCCGTCTGTCTTGGCATAATTGGTTTTGTATGCTTCAACAAATTCTTTAGCCGTACCCTTGCCACGCTTTGAGAAATAAGGCTCTTCACAGCGGAAAAGGTCATTATAATGTGACGGACCAAAGTGCAACAGAAAGTCCATATGGAAGCCACCAATTATTGACTTGTCAGGTTCTCCCCACTCTGATACCATAGCGGCATATGGGAACTCCTTATCGAGAAATTCTCTTACGTTTTGCCAAAGTGCGATAGTGCCTTTGCCGTTCTCGTCATTCTTTACAAGAGAGCCTGCCATATCCACTCTGAATCCGTCCGCACCGGCACTGAGCCAAAAACGCATTATATCCTTGAGAGCCTCAAGTGTGGCTCTCGGACCCTCGTCATTCATAGACTGCTGCCACTTTTATCAGGATCAGGCTTATAATAGCCGTAGTTAAGGGCAGGCTGATGTGAGAAGAAATTCACGGCACATGAGCCGTCCCTGTCGGAGATACCACGGATACTAGCCATGCCGTCAGGCTCTACCCATATGCTGTCTGTCCACACATAGCGGTCTGTGAACTCGTTCCTCTCGGCTTTCATTGATTCCTTAAACCACTTGTGAGTAACGGCAGTATGACCAGGTACAAGGTCAAGGAGAACGTGCATATCACGCTTGTGGGCTTCATCAAAAAGCTCAACCAAGTCCTCGTTAGTGCCGTAACGTGGTGCGACTGTGTAATAGTCCTCAACGTCATAGCCTGCATCGCCAAAAGGTGATTTGAAGCATGGGTTTATCCAAATAGCGTTACACCCCAGCTCGCAGATATAGTCAAGCTTTTCTGTAATACCCTTGATATCACCGATACCGTCTGAGTTTGTGTCATTGAACGATTGTGGATAGATCTCGTAGAAAACTGCGTTGTCAAGCCACTGTGGCTGCTTTCTCATGATAATTCCTCCTGAATATCGTCAGAATATATTTATTAGTCTTCCATGCCTTTCATGTATTCCACGAACTGCTTTGCAACTCTCGGTGAACGTCCTGCTCTCGAAAGCGCATAAGCCTCAGCCTTTTGAAGCACCTCATCAATAGGAGTTTTAAGCTTGTATTGCTTTGCAAGTTTCTCAACTACATCAAGGTAAATCTTCTTGTCAGGCTTCTGATATGTGACAGTAAGTCCAAAACGGTCTGACAGTGAAAGAAGCTCCTGCATAGTGTCTTTGAAGTGTATCTCGTCACCCTCTCGTGAGGAGAACGTCTCGTGTACAAGATGTCTTCTGTTTGAGGTAGCATAAATGCAGAGATTGTCCGCAGTTGATGAAACGCTTCCCTCGAGGATAGCTTTCAGTGCCGCAAAATCATCATCGTCCTCTGTGAATGAAAGGTCGTCTGTGAAGATAATGAACTTCAATGGATTTTTGCTTACCGTTTCTACAATGGCTGGTATCTCATGGAGCTGTTTCTTTTTTTAAGCTCGATAAGTCTGAGACCCTTGCAGGCATATTCGTTTGCTATAGCCTTGACAGTTGAGGACTTGCCTGTACCGCAGTCACCATAAAGCAGAACGTTGTTGGCAGGCTTGCCTTTCAAAAGCGCAAGAGTGTTGTTTATAACCTCCTGACGCTCACGTTCGTAATTGTGCAGGTCGGAAAGCTTTATGTCATCAGGATATTCAACCGGAACTATCTTGCCGTCTTTTATGACAAATACATGATACTGTGAGTAAATGCCATATCCGTACTGACCGATAGCGTGTATCCTGTCGGCATATATCTGTGAGAAGTCAAGCTTTTGTGTAGCATATCTCGGCAGAAAACCGTCATAGTCTATCTTTGAGATTATCTCGTCACTTGGTATCTGTGAAAGCTCCTCGATAACGGCAAGCTCGTTTGCAAGACATTCCTCCAAAAGCGCACCTGTCTTTGCCTTCTCCTTTTTTTTAGCATAAAAAGGTTTTCATTTTCAAGAACCAGTTTGAGCATATATTCTGTAAGATTATCCGAATATGCAAAAAGCTCAGCCACAAAATCTGAGTATTTTTCTATAGCCTTGTCGCTGTCAGATTCGCATACAGCAAGTGTGTCAAGCAGCTTTTCAAAGACAGGAACTTCATGTAAGCTCTTGAATATTACTAATGTGTGTGCCTGACGGCAGAGTGCCTTAAAATCGTGCATTATGAACACTTCTTTCTTCATATTTTATATTTATTCTTTATTATACAACATATCATTACTTTTCGTCAACATCTACATTGCACGATTTTAACAAAAAACATTACCGCTTTTTGTAGCTTAAAGCAAAATATTTTTGCCCGTTATGATTTACTTTTGTTTTGAAAAATGCTATAATACTATAATAGACCATTATAGAAATAAAAGGAGAAATGAATAACAAGCAGGGAAGAATTCAACGTTAGTGGAAGTATTATAATGCTGCAATACAGAAAGACTATCAACAAGCCTGCGCCTGTTGCATATGCTGTCATAGACGGTGACAGGCAGAACAAAGTTCTTCTTGACGCCAACTTTGACGAGGATTGGGGAGACCTTTGCTGTCTTGAGGAGATATACAGCGGAGCAAAGGGAGAACACACCGTTGAGATAGTTATTGACACAGAGGGTAAAGAAAATAGCGATTTTATGCTTATTTCTGTCATTACAGCAAACAAATAGAAACGTAAACAAGTGAAAAATTTTACTCGAATCTATTGACTTTATGACATAACGATTGTATAATAAATATATATTATTAAATTAGGAGGCATTCTCTAATGAACGATTTTTTCAAAATTGCTGACAAGTACAGGCTCTTGCAGGCAGCAGGAAGCCATCTTTCAGGGTGAAAAGTTCTGCCCTACATTCGGAGGTTCTGGATAATTTGTTCTTCTTGTTATCTGCGGCATGGAAATGCAGTTCTGCCACAGCAAACTGCGGCAACAAGATAAACTAATCTTAAAGTTTTGCAGATAAAACGCCCTTGATTTTTTCAGGGGTGTTTTTTGTTAGAAAACGCATAAAAGTATGCCAAATTGGGAATAAATATGTGCAGTTTGGAAAAAGTGAAAAAATTCTCGAAAACCCCTTGACAAATGGGTGGAAAATTGGTATAATAATTAAGTCGTTGCAGGACGATATGAGTTATTAGCTCAGTTGGCAGAGCATTTGACTTTTAATCAAAGGGTCCGGGGTTCGAATCCCCGATAGCTCACCACTAGGGAAATATCCTTAGTCAAGATCACGCCTTACTTTGTTAGGGCGTGATTTTTTTATGTCTGTTATATGTGATGATAAATGGACAAGCAAGTGGTGATGAGCAAGCGACCTCAGGTCGCCCCTACACTGCATTTATCCAACAAAAAAGCAGCCCCAACGGACTGCTTTTTTTCAAGCTTGTAGCTTGATCCTTATATGACAAAAAAACTATCTGGTTTTCTGAGAAGCTGATTGTACTTTGCAACACGCTCACTTCTGCTTGGTGCGCCTGTCTTTATCTGGCAAGTGTTAAGAGCAACTGCAAGGTCAGCGATAGTTGTGTCTGCTGTTTCACTTGAACGGTGTGAAGAAATCGCAGTGTAGCCTGCCTTATGAGCCATTTTGATAGCCTCAAGTGTTTCAGAAACTGAGCCTATCTGATTGAGCTTGATAAGGATAGAGTTGCCGCAGCCAAGGCTGATGCCCTTTGCAAGTCTTTCTGTATTTGTTACGAACAGATCATCGCCAACGAGCTGCACCTTGCCGCCAAGCTCCTTAGTGAGAAGCTGCCAGCCCTCCCAGTCCTCTTCGTCCAGAGCGTCCTCGATAGATATGATAGGGTACTTTTCAACGAGTTTCTTCCAATGCTCGATAAGCTCAGCAGAAGTGAACTTTGTGCCAGCCTTTGGAAGAACGTACTCGCCCTTCTTTGAGCCTTTCCACTCGCTTGAGGCAGCGTCCATTGCTATCATGAAATCCTTACCCGGCTCATAACCTGCGTTCTTCACAGCTTCAGTATATACTGGATAGCTTCCTCGTCGCTTGCAAGGTCAGGAGCGAAGCCACCCTCGTCGCCTACAGAAGTAGCAAGTCCCTTTGATTTAAGCAGGGCAGCCAGAGCGTGGAAAACCTCAGCGCACCAGCGGAGAGCTTCCTTAAAGCTTGGAGCACCAACAGGCATTATCATAAATTCCTGAACGTCAACAGTGTTTGCAGCATGAGCGCCACCGTTAAGAATATTCATCATAGGAACAGGAAGTCTGTTTCCTGATATGCCACCGAGAAATCTGTAGAGAGGGATATCAAGAGAGATAGAAGCCGCTCTTGCGGCAGCGATAGAAACAGCGAGGATAGCGTTAGCACCAAGCTTTGACTTATCTTTAGTGCCGTCAGCCTTTATCATAGCCTTATCAACGGCATAGATGTCAGAAGCGTCAAGACCGCAGACTGCGTCATTGATAGCAGTGTTGATGTTCTCAACTGCCTTTGTTACGCCCTTTCCGCCATATCTGCCCTTGTCGCCGTCACGAAGCTCAAGGGCCTCAAACTCGCCTGTTGACGCACCGCTTGGTGCAGTGCCTCTGCCCACTGTTCCGTCTGCGAGATATACCTCAGCTTCAACAGTTGGGTTTCCTCTGGAATCCAGAATTTCACGTCCGATTACTTTTACGATCTCAAGATAGTTCATAATATAAGCTCCTTTTTAATATTATGCAGACTACCCGAACGCACCACCATTCGGGCTGACGACATTTCGCTCTTGTCATCATAGAGAAGTCTGCATGATCTATTCTCACGAGGTTAGTAATTACTAACCACATTTATTTTACCATGCGTGAAGCCGTATGTCAATCTTAGTTAGTCATATCTAATATATTTTATAGGTATGCACAAAGGTGTACTGCCTGCAGGCATGGCTATTGACTTTTTGAACAACAGATAAGCTTTGCGAAACTTTTCGTTTGTTATTATTGACAAGTTGTGAGAATATTCGTTTTGGGCGTGATCTTATTTATGCTGAAAACCGCACAAAGCATGGTAGAGTATAGAAAAAAGCGGTGCAGAGATTGTTCTCCGACACCGCCTTGATTTATTTCTCATTTCTCACTTAACTCTGCAAGTGCATTCGCCATTCTTAGATCGCTATCTGTGGTTATCTTGAAATTCATTGCGTCCCCGACAACAAGGTAGATATCCTCATTGCAGGCCGTAAAAACAGAACAAGTATCCGTCAGCTTTTTATTTTGCTCCTCACTAAGCGAATAATAATTCCTCCTCAGATCCCCAAGTCTGAAAGTTTGCGGAGTTTGCGCCTGATAAAGCTCGCTTCTGTTAAGCGTTTCCCTGACCTTTTCGCCGTCAGATCTTATTATGGTATCAGCCGCAGGCATATATGTTCAGTGACTATTGCCTCAGCTATGTTCATTACAGTGCTGTTTCTGTCAGCTCCGCCGTCTATAACTTTCACACGCCTGCTGTCTATCCCGAAGCGTTCAAAAAGCTCGTTAGTGTATTCGTGCCAGTCAGGTTTTATGCCTACATAAACAATATCTATTTCCTCCACTGCAAGAAACGCTCTCACTGTTCTAACGATAACAGGCACTCCGCCTATCTCTATAAATTGCTTTGGTATAACCGCACTTTTTACCCTAGAGCCACAGCCCCTGCAACTATCCCTGCAAATATCATTTTATCTTCTCCTCATATAAAAAAGTTCGGGACAGCCGTCCGCCCCGAACTTTATCGTTGTGTATTGAATTTACTTTATGCCGTATTTCTTCAGCAGAGCATCGATCTTTGTGTGTGGGTCGATGACCTGTGAAATTGACTTGTCATGATTGAGCGATGCAATGAAGTAAGCAATGTACTTAGAGCAGTCTACCTCGTAGAACCATGGGCTTGAAAGCAGCTCAGGAGTTCTGTATGTGAGGTTCGTACCGAATACACCGTCGATTATGCCGTCAGCATAAGCCTTGTTGAATGATTCAAGACCGTTTGTGAAAATAGGATAAGTAGCATAGCAGTAGATCTTGTTAGCTTTACGCTTTTTAAGCTCTACAGCGATATCCAGCATCGACTCGCCTGATGAGATGATATCGTCGGCAATGAAAACGTCCTTGCCGGCAACGTCATTACCCATGTATTCGTGAGCAACGATAGGGTTTCTGCCGTCGATGATAGTTGAATAATCTCTTCTCTTGTAGAACATACCAAGGTTTACGCCCAAAACAGAAGCGTAGTACATATTTCTGTTGATAGCACCCTCGTCAGGAGAGATTATCATGAAGTGATCCTTGTCAGGTCTGAAATCTGAAAGGTTTTTAAACATTGCCTTGAGAACCTGATAGGAAGGGATTATGTTGTCAAGACCCATGAGTGGAACAGCATTCTGTACTCTTGGGTCTGAGCGTCAAAAGTAAGGATATTTGAAACGCCCATAGTCTGAAGCTCCTGAAGAGCAACTGCACAGTCAAGTGACTCTCTGTAGTTTCTTCTGTGCTGTCTGCCACCGTAAAGGGAAGGCATGATGATGTTTATTCTGTGAGCCTTACCGCCTGCAGCCTGGATTATTCTTTTAAGATCCTGATAATGATCGTCAGGTGACATACTGTTTTCCCTGCCGAAATAGTTGTATGTGCAGCTATAGTTTCCTACGTCGCAGAGAATGAAAAGATCGTCGCCTCTGATAGATGACTTGATAAGGCCCTTGCCGTCACCGGAAGAAAATCTAGGACAAACAGCCTCAACAAGGAAAGTATCTTTAACAAATTCGTTTTCATTAGCCCATTTTGTAAGATAACCGTCTACCTTCTTGCCAAGCTCGGAAGCGCCTGCCATAGCAATAAGACCAAGCGGTGCAACTCTTGAGTCATTGTCGAACAATACATTGTCAGCATTACCCATTATTATCATATCCTCCAATACTAATTGTTGTCTGACCTCAGGTCAGTACGAAACATACCAATATACATATATTATACTTTATAAATCCCGATTTTACAATAGTTTTTTCGCAAATAATAAATTTTTCTCACTTTTCACAAAAAACACACTGTTACTGCGGCACATTTAGACACAAAAATCAAGTAAACGTTTGCTGACCGCACGACAGGTAAACTTTTTTTGCATATATAAAAAAGTCCTTGCGTTTTTGGATAAAATGATATATAATAAAATAGAATAGGTATGTGTGCAGTATATTGCACACAACTGACAGAATTATTAAAGGAGTTAATGACATGACAAAAGCACAAAGATATTTCATGGAAATAAAAGATAAGAGAGTAGCGTTCATAGGCACGGGCGTAAGTCACCTTGAGCTTATTAAGCTTTTTCTCTCGAAGGGCATAAGATGCGTTGTCTGCGACAAAAAGACAGAGGACGAATTTGATGAGCTTATCTATGAGGAGCTTTCCGCAAAGGGCTGTGAGTTCTCATTGGGCGAGCATTATCTTGATATCATCTTTAATTGCGATATAGTTTTCAGAACACCTGGTATGTACTATAATGATGAAACTATCACAAAGGCAAGAAAAGCAGGCGTTGCCATTACATCAGAAATGGAAACTTTCTTTGACCTCTGCCCATGCAAGATATACGGCGTAACAGGTTCAGACGGAAAGACTACTACTACTACCCTTATCAGCGAAATGCTCAAAGCCGAGGGCAAGCGTGTCCATATCGGTGGAAATATCGGTAAGGCTCTTCTGCCTATAGTTGAAACAATGTCCGACAGTGATGTTGCAGTAGTTGAGCTTTCAAGCTTCCAGCTTATCTCAATGAGACAGTCGCCAAACGTTGCCGCAATCACAAACATCACTCCAAACCACCTGAACGTTCACAGAACAATGGAGGAGTATATCGGTGCAAAAGGCCAACCTTATCGCTCATCAGAACGGCTATTCAAGAACTGTCCTCAACGAGGATAACGAGGAAACCATAAAGCTTGCAGACCTCGTAAGAGGAAAGCTTGTCACATTCTCTCTAAAGCACCCTGTTCAGACAGGCGCATATCTTAATGACGACGGTATGCTTTGCTACACGGAAAAGGGCAGAACTACAGAGATAGTGCACAAGGACGATATAAGGATACCTGGTATCCACAACGTTGCGAACTATCTCACAGCTATCGCCGCAGTATGGGGCGAGGTATCTATCCAGAGCATAGTTCAGGTAGCAAAGAACTTCGGTGGCGTTGAGCATAGAATTGAATTTGTAAGAGAGATAGACGGTGTTAAGTGGTATAACGATTCTATCGCAACAAGCCCTACAAGAGTTATCGCAGGACTTAATTCATTTAATCAGAAGCTTATTGTTATCGCAGGCGGCTATGACAAGAAGATACCTTTTGAGCCTCTTGCAGAGCCTGTGAACAAGAACGTAAAGATTGCGACAGCAGACAAGATAGAAAAGGCTGTTACAGAAAGCCCGCTCTATCCTGAAAGCGGTCTTAAGATAGTAAGAGTAAAGACACTTGAAGAGGCGGTCCTCACAGCACAGAAAATGGCTGAAAAGGGCGATGTTGTCACACTTTCACCAGCCTGCGCAAGTTTTGACCTCTATCCAAACTTTGAGGCAAGAGGCAGACATTTCAAGCGACTTGTAAACGAACTCTAATTTTATAAAAAGCAGGGATATGTATTATGGATACATTTGAGATACTGTCACAGCTTTGCTCTGCGGCAGGTGTATCGGGAGCGGAAGGCTCAGCGGCTGAGGCTGCGGCAAAGCTTCTTGAAGAGTATGGCGAAGTCACCTTGGATAACGCTCTTGGCAGTGTTATCTGCAAGGTTGGAAGCTGGGAGGACGGCAAGCCTGTTATGCTTCTTGACGCCCATATAGACGAGATAGGCATGATAGTCACATACATCACAGAGGACGGCTTTTAAAATATCAGGCTGCGGTGGTCTTGATACAAGGCTTCTTTTGGCTCAGCAGGTGACAGTTTACGGCAAAGAAAAGCTCACGGGCATCGTGACTTCAACTCCGCCTCACCTTGAAAAAGACAGCTCTGTCGCACCTGACCTTGACAGCGTTTTCATAGATATAGGTTTCACGAGCCGTGAAAATGCAGCAAAGTATGTTTCTCTTGGTGACAGAGTGCTTATAGAAAACAAAGCCGAAAGGCTCGCAGGAAGCCGTGTGACATCTAAAGCAATTGACGACAGGTCAGGCTGTACGGATATCCTAAAGACTTTGGAGCTTCTCAATGGTCAGCAGACAGCTTATAATATCGCAGTGTGCTTTTCAACTCAGGAAGAAGTTGGCGAGCGTGGTGCAAAAACAACAGCTTTTTGATATCAATGCAGACTATGCAGTGGTGGTTGACGTTTCCTTTGCAAAGACTCATTATGAGAGTGAGGAAGAGTGCGGCATAATGGGCAAGGGGCGATGATAGGCATTGCTCCGTCCCTTTCACGAGAGATGTCAGATAGATTTATTAGCCTTGCAGAAGAAAAGGGCATACCATATCAGCTTGAAGTTATGAGCGGAAAAACAGGTACGAACGCCGACGCTATCGGCGTGAGCGGAAGTGGAACAAAAGCCGTTACCATATCCATTCCAGAAAAGCATATGCACACGCCTGTTGAGATAGTGGATATAAACGATATTGATAATACGGCTCTGCTTATTGCAGAATATCTGAAAAGAGTGTAGATATTTATGTTGGATAAACTGAAAGACCTCTGCCTCCTTGACGGCATTTCAGGCGACGAGGGAGCGGTAAGAGAATATATAATAGATAAAATAGGTGATAAAGCTGAAATAAGGGTGGATAACCTTGGCAATGTCATAGCTTTCTGTAAGGGCAAAAAGACGCCTAAAAATAAGATAATGGTGTCTGCTCATATGGACGAGGTTGGCATGATAGTCACCTATGTGAATTCTGACGGCACGCTGAAAGTGTCATCAGTTGGCGGTGTTGACCCAAGAGTTGTTTTCGGCAGACGTGTCAAAATCGGCAGGAATAACGTCCTTGGCGTTGTGGGCGGAAAGGCTATCCATAATCTCACAGCCGAGGAGAGAAAAAAGTCTGTGCCTTTTGATAAGCTTACCATAGATATAGGTGTTGACAGCCGTGAGGAGGCTTTGAAACTCGTCAGACTGGGTGACAGTGTGAGATTTGTTTCCGTTTTTGTAGAGTTCGGCGAGGGCTTCGTGAAGTGCAAGGCTATAGACGACAGAGCAGGCTGTGCAATAATGCTCAAAATGATAGAAGAGGGCGTGGAGTATGACACATATTTCACCTTCGTGGTGCAGGAGGAGATAGGTTTGCGTGGCTCGACCTGTGCGGCGTTCACTGTTGCGCCTGATTATGCAGTGGTGCTTGAATCCACAACTGCGGCGGATATTCCATCGGCTTCTGGAGAGAAAAGGGTATGTGAGCTTGGAAAAGGTCCTGTTGTTTCATATATGGACAGACACACAATGTATGACCGTGAGCTTTTTGAGCTTGCATTTTCTGCGGCAGAGGAGAACGGCATACCATGCCAGACCAAAACAATGGTGGCAGGAGGAAATGACGCAGGTGCGATACACGTTTCCCGTGGCGGCGTAAAGACTGCCGCAGTGTCGCTCCCTTGCAGATATCTTCATTCTCCAAGCTGCGTGATAAATAAGGCGGACTTTGAGAACGCTTATGTTCTTACAAAATTGATCTTGGATAGGACTTATAACAAATGATCTATGAAACCAAAGAGATCAGCTCAGAACTGCTGAGCGGTCTTAAACCTAACAATTATACAAGGCGTATAAAGTCGCACTTTGCGGCATACGGCACAGGGTATGATTTTCTGCATTTCTATGCCGTTGAGGAAAGCGGAGAAAAGCTTGGTATCATATCAGTATTCAACGCCTCTATGATGATATCGACTTTCAAGGATAAGAGATTTGACGATAAGGTATTGGGCGAGCTTGCAGGGTTCATTATTATGAATAAGCCTGCCGCAGTGGAGTTTGAGGCGGAGTATTCAGATAAGCTTGCAGAACTCACTAAGGCAGAGTATAAGGGTGACAAGCGTACGGAGTTCAGCTTTGTTGCGAAAAACGATATCCCACCCCTTGACGTGAACGAGCTTCCAAAACTCGATGATGTTTTCAGGATACTCGCACCGTGTTTCCCTGCCATAAAAAATTCCTATGAGCTGTGGCTTACGGACACTTCCCACAGAGTAAGAAGAGGACTTTCACAGTCATTCCTGCTTGGAAACTACACCACCGCCACCATACAGTATATCATAGATGGCGTGGCGCTTGTGGGACACGTTGGAACGATACCTGAGGAGCGTGGAAAATTCCATGCAAGACAGCTTTTGTATTGGATAGGTGAAAAGCTCACACAGGACGGCTTTCAGGTTAGATTATTTGCAAGACCCCATAGAGTGAGCTATGTATATTTGATATAGACCCAAAGCTTTTGGCTCTTGCCTCCGAGGCAGAGAATGAGTGCAGGGAGATGTTTGAGAAAATAGACAGCAACGCCGAGTATAACGGACAGAAAGTGCTGAAAGCTTTTATCGACAATCGTGTGAGCGAGGGCTGTCTTAAAGGCACAACAGGTTACGGATACGGCGACATGGGCAGAGATACTATAGACAAGGTGTTCGCTCAGGCACTTGGCGGCGAGGACGCTTTGGTAAGACACACCTTTGTGAACGGCACTCATGCACTGTCAACAGCGCTTTTCGGAGTGCTTAGAAGCGGAGACACAATGCTTGCCTGCACTGGAAAGCCATATGATACCCTTGAGGAGATAATCGGTATCAGAGGTGAAAAGGGCAACGGCTCACTTATTGATTTCGGTGTAAAGTATGAGCAGGAGACCTTGTGAACGAAATGTATCCTGATTATGACGAGATAGCAAAGAAAGCCGTTGGCGCAAAGATAGCCTATATCCAGCGTTCAAGAGGCTATTCTCTCAGACCGTCACTGACAGTGGAGATAATCGGAAAGATAGCAGAAACAGCAAAGAAAGCTAATCCTGATATAATCGTCATGGTGGATAACTGTTACGGTGAGTTTGTTGAAAGAAAAGAGCCACTGAGCGTTGGTGCAGATATCATAATAGGCTCGCTTATCAAAAATCCAGGCGGTGGAATTGCCTCCACAGGCGGATATATCTGCGGCAGAGCAGACCTTGTGGAAAAAGTGTGCCGACAGGCTCACCTGCATTGGCATGGGCAAGGAAGTTGGTTGTTCACTTAACCAGAACAGAGAAATGCTCCTTGGCTTTTTCTTAGCACCGCAGGTGGTTGCTTCTGCTCTTAAAACATCAGTTTTCGCCTGCCGTTTCTTTGAAAAAAATTGGCTATAAGACCCTTCCTGAGAGCGGAGAAACAAGAACTGATATAATCGCATCTATTCTTCTTGAAAACGAGGAGAACCTCGTGGCTTTCTGTCAGGGAATACAGAAAGGCTCGCCTGTTGACAGCTATGTTACTCCAGAGGCATGGGATATGCCGGGTTATGACAGCAAGGTTATAATGGCGGCAGGAGCATTCACAATGGGTGCGTCCATAGAGCTTTCAGCAGACGCTCCTATAAGACCGCCGTTTGCCGCATGGCTTCAGGGCGGTATCACATACCCAACAGGCAAAGCAGGCGTTATGCTTGCCGCACAGGAGATGTATAACAAAGGTTTACTTAGAATATAAAATTTGACTGGAAAGGAATGATATTCAATGGCAGAGATATTCAGCGTTACTGTCGAGGAGATAATCAAACAGCTTAATATGGAGATAATCTATGCTCCTGAGAACATCAGCAGCCTTGTTGTTACTGAGAACGATTGTAACAGACCTGGACTTCAGCTTATGGGATTTTATGAGTATTTCAATGCAGAGCGTGTTCAGATATGCGGAAATATGGAGTTTGCTTATCTTGCTTCACTTGACGAGAAAACAAGATATGAGAGGATAGACGCTCTTTTTGCTACAAAGATACCGCTTTTTATCGTGGCAAGAGGTCATGAACGTTATCCTGAAATGGTTGAGATAGCTAAGAAATACGGCGTACCTATCGCAAGAACTCAGGACAGCACAACAGCATTTATCGCCGCACTTATCGGCTATTTGAACGTTGAACTTGCTCCAAGAATAACACGCCACGGTGTTCTTATCGAAGTATACGGCGAGGGAATCCTTATCGTGGGCGAGAGTGGTGTTGGTAAGAGCGAGACAGCTATCGAGCTTGTAAAGAGAGGTCATAGACTTGTGGCTGACGATGCCGTTGAGATCAGAAAGACATCAAACAGAACGCTAGTAGGCTCATCACCTGATAATATCCGTCACTTCCTTGAACTGAGAGGTATCGGTATCATCAACACAAGACGTCTGTTCGGTATGGGTGCTGTAAAGGTAAGCGAGAAGATAGACCTTATCGTAGAGCTTGAGCCATGGGACAGCACAAAGATATACGACAGAATGGGCGTAGACAATGAGTATACAACTATTCTCGGAATCAAGATACCGAGCCTTACAATTCCTATAAAGCCGGGTAGAAACCTTGCTGTTATTCTGGAAGTTGCGGCTATGAACAACCGTCAGAAGAAAATGGGTTATAACGCTGCCGCTGAACTTTTGCAGAATCTTGGTCTGCAAATGGACAAGAAAGACAAGGTCAAGAACTGGGATAATTTCTAAAAACACGCATATACTTTTTTTAAATAGGAGATAGATCATAATGCACTTACAGGGAGATATGCACACGCACACTATAGCTTCAACTCATGCTTACTCCACCATAACAGAGAACTGCCAGTGGGCGGCAAAATACGGAATGAAAGGCATAGCAATGACAGACCATGCCATGAAAATGCCTGATCGCCACATATCTGGCATTTTGTCAATCTTGGCATACTGCCGAGAAAGATAAACGGGATAACCGTCCTCAGAGGTATAGAGGCTAACGTTGTGAGCGATGACGGCGAGCTTGATACTGACGAAAAGCTGCTTTCAGGACTTGAATGGGTGGTGGCGTCTATGCACAGTGCCTGCTATACTCCCTCGACACCTGAGAACCACACTAAAAGCTGGCTGAAAGTCGCACAGAACCCTCAGGTGGATGTCATAGGTCACTGCACCACCGCACCTTTTATGTTCGATTATGAAAAGGGCGGAAAGGCGTTCAAGGAGTACGGCAAGCTTGTGGAGATAAACGAAAGCTCATTTGCGTGCAAAAGGTCGCCCAGAAGAAACGTAGTGGAGCTTTTGAAGCTTTGCAAAAAGTATGAAGTGCCTGTGGTCTTTGACTCTGATTGTCATTTCTGTCAGCTTATCGGTCAAACACCGAAAGTGGCAAAGATAGCGGAGGAACTTGATTTTCCTGAGAAGCTTATCATGAACAGTGATTGGGAAAAGATAAGGGAATATGTTCTTGCGAAAAGACCAGACCTCGATATTTAAAACGATGAAAGGAGAAGCCCTCACAAGGGCATTTTACAGATATATATGAATACACAAAAAGCTGCTTGATCTTGCCTCAGAGCTTGAATGTAATGTTGTCTACAACGAGCCGCTTTCAAAGCATACTACATTCCGCACAGGCGGAACGTGTACTGCAATGGTGGATATAAGCTCAGAGGAAAGCCTTGCAAAACTTGTTAGAGCCGCACACGAATGGAACGTGAGATATATCGTTATTGGAAATGGCTCAAATCTTCTCTTTGATGACAGAGGCTATGAGGGAGTGGTGTTCCTCATGGGTCAGTCAGTGGACGGGATAAAAATGATGAACGAAAACACCATATATGCCGAGGCTGGGTGCAGCCTTATAAAGCTGTGCAGATTTGCTCTTGAGCATAACCTCACAGGACTTGAGTTTGCCTATGGCATACCGGGAACTGTGGGCGGTGCTATATATATGAACGCAGGTGCTTATGACGGTGAGATCAAAAACGTTATAACCTCTGCAAACTCCGTGAGGGCAGACGGTACTGTACATACTACAGAGGCAAATAAAATGGCTCTCAGCTATCGCAGCAGCTGTTATCAGAAAAACGGCGAAGTCATAACCTCAGGAGTGTTCAGACTTGAGGCAGGAGCGTATGACGATATTCAGGACAAAATGGTGGAGCTTATGGGCAGACGCCGTTCAAAACAGCCACTTGAATATCCAAGTGCAGGCTCGACCTTTAAAAAGACCTGAGGGACAGTTTGCAGGAAAGCTCATTGAGGACTGTGGTCTGAGGGGATACACAGTGGGAGGAGCACAGGTGTCTGAAAAAGCACTGCGGTTTTGTGGTGAACAAGGGTGGTGCAACAACTGAGGATATTATGTCGGTGATAAGACACGTTCAGCACATTGTCAAAGAGCAGACAGGCTATCTTCTTGAATGTGAGGTAAAGATAATACCTTACAAGGAATAATTTAAATAGGGATCAATAAGTGATGATTTTTTTCAGCTTTGTAAGAAAGGAATGAACGTTATGCAGTTTGTGATAATTACTGGTATGTCAGGATCGGGAAAATCAAGTGCCATGAATGTGCTTGAAGATATAGGATATTACTGCGTTGATAATATGCCGCCTGAGCTTATCCCAAAGTTTGCAAACATATGCAGTCAGTCTGACGGAAAAATAGACAAGGTAGCGTTTGTTGTTGATATAAGAGGCGGCGACCTTTTTCTGAAGCTTCAAGACACAGTAAAGCAGCTTCAGGGCGAGGGCGTGAGTCTTAAAATACTTTTCCTTGACAGCTCGGATGACGTTATCGTGAGAAGATACAAGGAAACAAGAAGAAAGCACCCTCTTGACGAGGTGTCATATGGAAACATAAGAAAAGCTATTGAAACTGAGCGTGAGATATTAAGACCTATAAAGCACAGGCTGATTTTTATATAGACACGTCCAGAAGCTCAACAGCTCAATTTAAGGAAAGGCTTTATTCCATATTCCTTGGAAACAGCGAGTTTATGCATATTGACGTTCAGTCGTTCGGATTCAAGTTCGGTGCAATGAGCGAGGGCGACCTTGTATTTGACGTAAGGTGTCTGCCTAATCCGTTTTATGTACCTGAGCTTAAGAACAAAACAGGTCTTGACAAGGACGTTTATGATTATGTTTTGAGCTTTGACGAAGCCAAAGTGCTTCTAGGCAAGCTAACAGATCTTATCGACTATCTCATACCTCTTTACGAAAAAGAGGGCAAGTCACAGCTTGTTATAGCGTTCGGCTGTACGGGCGGAAAGCATAGGAGCGTTACCTTTGCAGAAGCAGTTGCGGAGCATCTGAGAAAGCAAGGTCACAGGATAAGAATAACACACAGAGATATAAATAATCAGTAAGGCGGTTTGAAAGTTGGAGGACGTATCCTTTTCAATAGAGCAAAAGAAGAAATAATCAGCAAGATAAATTCAAAGCCAAAGGCTGACGTGTGCATGATGGGTATGCTCACGTATTGTAACTGTCTGTCAGATGATGAGATATCTTTTCTCACTGAAAACAAAGCGGTAGCGGACTTTTTCGTGTTGAACACTGGCAGGATAACTGGTAATGAAAACGCAGTGTTAGTCACAGAGCAGAAAAAAGCGAAACGGCGTTGTGCTTTATGCTTTGGATATTCCTGAGCGTGAGGACAGGCTCACACTTCTTGACTATTTCAGAATGGATAAGAGCAGGCGTTTGGAAGAAGCTGACCTGCCTAAAGAGAAGTTTTATCCACAGCTCGTGGCTGGTATATTTCTTGCCTGCGGTTCGGTGAACAATCCTGAGAAAAAATATCATATGGAGTTCGTTATGCCAACGATAGAGCTTTGCAATGATTTTGGTATGCTGCTTATAGATAATTACGATATCACTCCAAAGCACGTTGAACGTAAGAACCACAGATAGTTTACATAAAAGAGTCTGAGAATATCATAGATATGCTTACTCTTATGGGTGCGCCTATGTGTTCGCTTGAACTTATGAACGTAAAAATGATGAAAGATATGCGCAACAAGATAAACCGAGCGGTGAACTGCGATAACGCCAATATAGAGACGTCGCTGAAAGCAGCGGAAAAGCAGATAAGCGATATCGAGCTTATAGACGAGACAGTGGGGCTTTATTCTCTTCCTGATAATTTGCAGGAGATAGCTGAGCTTAGATATAATAAACCTGACTTCAATCTTAAAGATCTTGGTGCAGCCATAGATCCTCCTATCTCACGTTCGGGCGCTAACCACAGATTGCAGAAGATAGCAGAGATAGCTGACAGGATAAGAGTTGAAAAAGGTCTTGCACTGAAAGAGGAATAAAAATGCCTGAGTTTGTACATCTACATCTTCATAGTGAATATTCGCTCCTTTGACGGCGCCTGCCGTATCAAGGAGCTTGTTTTGCGTGTAAAAAGGAGCTTGGACAGAAAGCTGTTGCGGTCACAGACCATGGAAATATGTTCGCGGCGGTGGAGTTTTACAACGAATGACTGCTCTTAAATATCGTGATATATTTGGCAGGGATAATTACTTTATAGAGCTTCAAAATCATAAGTTTGCAGACCAGCAGAGAATATTGCCTATGCTTATAAAGCTTTCACGAGAAACAGGAATACCGATGGTCTGCACTAATGACGCACACTATCTCAGACGTTCAGACGCTAATGCGCAACGTGTTCTAATGTGTATCTCAACAGGCACGACACTAGACGACCCAAGCAGGCTTGAATTTCCGACAAACGAGTTTTATGTAAAGTCAGCAGAAGAAATGGCAGCACTTTTTCCCTCTCAGCCTGAGTCGTTGGAGAATACAGTAAAGATAGCTGACAGATGTAATGTAAGCTTTGAGTTTGGCAAAACAAAGCTTCCGTATTTCCATATAGACGGTGTTTCAGATAACGAAAAGTTTCTTCGTGATATGTGCATGAAAGGGCTTTATAAACGTTATGAAAATCCTACAAAAGAGGCTTTGAAACGTGTTGACTATGAGCTTGACGTTATAACGAGAATGGGATATACTGACTATTATCTCATCGTGTGGGATTTTGTTCACTATGCAAAGACACATGGCATACCTGTTGGCTGCGGTCGTGGTTCAGGTGCAGGAAGTCTTTGCGCATATTGTATAGGCATAACGGGTATAGACCCGTTGAAATATGACCTGCTTTTTGAACGTTTTCTTAATCCAGAAAGAGTTTCCATGCCTGACTTTGATATAGATTTCTGCATGGAGGGCAGACAGCGTGTTATTGACTACGTTGTGGAGAAATACGGTTCTGACCACGTTGCACAGATAGCGACCTTTGGCACACTTGCAGCAAAGCAGGCAGTGAGAGATGTGGCAAGAGCAATGGGTCTGCCTTATCAGACCGGAGATATGCTTGCAAAGAAAATACCTAGAGGTCAGCCACTTAAATATTCCATAGAGAATATACCTGAGCTTAGTTCCCTTTATAAGACTGATATGAAGATACGACAACTTCTTGATATTGCCATGAGCGTCGAGGGTATGCCACGAAATGTATCTACCCACGCAGCAGGCGTTGTTATCACAAAAGAGCCGGTTGACTTTTACGTTCCTCTCTATTCTCGTGACGGACAAGTTTCCACACAGTATACAATGACAGTGCTTGAACGATTGGGGCTTCTTAAAATTGATTTTCTCGGACTTCGCAACCTTACCATTATAGACCACTGCCGAAAGCAGGTGATAGAAACTCACCCTGATTTTGACTTGGAGAAGATACCTCTTGATGACAAGAAGGTATATGAAATGCTGTCACAGGGCAAAACGGAGGGCGTTTTCCAGTTTGAAAGTGCAGGAATGACTGCGACTGTCATGAAGCTTCGCCCTGAAAGATTAGAGGACCTTATCGCTGTTATCTCTCTTTACCGCCCGGGACCTATGGACTCGATACCAACATATATCCGAAACCGCCATGAACCTGACAGGATAGTGTATAAGCACCCATTGCTCAAAGGCATACTTGAAGTGACATACGGCTGTATAGTTTATCAGGAGCAGGTAATGCAGATATTCCGCACGCTCGCAGGATATTCATACGGCAGAGCGGATATCGTAAGGCGAGCAATGGCTAAAAAGAAAGCGGCTGTTTTGGAAAACGAGCGAAAAGCGTTTATCTACGGTGATTTTTCAGCGATATACGCAAAATGACAGGCATAAAGTCTGTTCATGCTGTGAAAATGTGTCCTGAGCTGCTAGTCGAACTTGAAAACAGACTGGGTGCTGAAAACGTGGTATTTATGGACAGAAAAGGAGAATAAAAATGGAGCCAAGAACATATAGGGTAACACAAATTGACGGCGATTATGCACATGTTCTCAATGTGGACACAGGCGAAGCTCTTCTTATGGCAAGAGCGCTTTTGCCTGACGAAACAGACGAGGGAACAATGCTTCACTGGGAAAATTTCATTTATACGGTAATAGAATAAGTGTATTTATGAAATTCTTGTGAAAAGTATGGAAATCTGCACAGGAATGTGATATACTATATTATTATCGTGTTATCACGAAAAATTTTAGCGTGAAAACGCTTGAAGGAGTAATCAAATGGCTGTATCTTATAGTAGGGAAGAACTCGGCAGAGGGATATCTCTTACAAGAATATATGACAAGAAATTCAAGTCAAACTGCGTGAAGATAGCATTTATATCACCGCTGGACGAAAAAACAGCCTGC
>VOFI01003292.1_pt1 | contig 42081 bp, 47 predicted proteins | sample 5384131 | NCBI WGS metagenome assembly VOFI01 (sample SAMN12384728, study PRJNA508395) | human gut metagenome | isolation source: healthy gut H | host: Homo sapiens | reverse complement strand
CGACTTTTCATCAGGAGGATTATGCCTCGAATCTGTCGTCTAAATCAAAGTATGCCTCATATTTTGATTATGAAGGAAGCCGTCATAACCGGTTTCGCTGATGGGTTTCAAGAATTTTGCCGCTGGCCATTTCCGTATAATTATCACGCCGAGAAGCCGCAAGGTATTAAGCACTGCACGTTGGTAATGATATTTCTTCAATGTCAGCCTCCATGAAATGCTTTCCCCGTGGGCAGGATGCGCCCGGACGGGATGCCGACCTATCACAGAGATAATATACAGCGCCTTTTCTGCCAGTCCGGCGAGTCATTATCCGATGGCACTCTGCACATCGGACAACACCTTTCAATGGGTACTCCTGTATTCCATGGCTACCGCGTTTCCTGCCGAGCTTCAGTATTTCCTGCACCTTCTGAAATTCTTCATGGGTTACGATGGCTTCGTGCATATTCTCCACTACAATCCAGTCTTTCCCGTAATAAAGAACAACTTCGACAGCGCCATTTTCATAAATCAGAACTTTCTCTATCATGGTATTCACCAGCTTTTGCGTCAGTTCCGTAGTACCGGTGGCCGCCTTCATCATAGACATCCATTTATTATCCGGAGAAATAGAATCCAGAAACTTTGTCCGGCGCTGAACCGCTTCATCCATCAGCTGACTCAGGCGTTCATGTTCTTTCTCATAGGTCTTCTTAGCAAAAGAATATTCTTCTTCATTCAGAATACCTTCCACGTAGCTTTCATATAACTTGCTTCGTTTTTTGATTCAGGGCATTCAGCTTCAAGCTGATACTGAGACAGCGGCGTTGTACTTTTCTTTGAGATTGCTTTCTTCCTTGCTTCCCTTTAAGATACTGAGCAGCCGCTCGTAGTTGAGGGCAACCCGTAGCTGATCCTGTATGACAGTGAGCACTTTTTCATTCAGAACATTCTGTCGTATATAATGCTTTGTACAGTGTTCGTGGCGGCGTGAAGTATAGGTGCTGCACTCATATGACCCCATCCATTCTTCCGGTCCCTTTTTGTCAATACGATGTCGGCGGAAGTACATTCGCTTTTTACAGTCTGCACAGAATATTTTCTGGTCAAAGAAATCAATCATCTGTTCCCGGATAATGGCAGACTGTTTCATTTTCTCCTGCCGGATACGACTGGCCTCCGCCAGAATATGCTGAACTGTATCGAAATCTTCCTGGCAAATAATCGCCGGATGTGTATTTTCATACCAAATCAGTTTTCTGGATCTTCCTTATGCTTCTTGACACCCTTATAAATAGCGGTACGCATTCTGCCGTGAATCGTGTGTCCCAGATAGACCGGGTTTTCAAGAATGGAATTGATCGTGGACTTTGCCCAGCCTTTTCCAACCTGATTGCCATGTCGGGAACCATTTTCACGCTTGCGAAGTTCGGATGGACAGCGCCTGCTTCTTCTAAGCGGTGAATCATGGAATTGACAGAAACGCCCTCCATCTTCCAGCGAAATATATTCCGCACATAAGGAGCGGCAGCCTCGTCAATTACATAAGCGGATTTATCTTCATTCCACATATACCCGTAAGGCGGGTTACGGCTCTGAAAGGTTCCGTTTTGCTGCTGCGCCAGGAGCGCCGTGGAAACCTTACGGGAAATATCTCTGGAATACAGGGCGTTAATCAAATTTTGCAGCGACACAGAGAGGGACCCATGGAACTGCCGCAGGTAAAGTTGTCAAAAGTTTTCTTTGACAGAGATGAAGCGTGTTCCCAATGCCGGAAAAATCTTTTCCAGATAGTTGCCCACTTCAATGTAATCTCTCCCGAATCGGCTCAGATCACGAACCACGATAGCTTCCAGGTCATGGATTGCATGGAATACAACTTCCCCAGTCGGTTCTCACTGAAAGAATGGGGAGAGCAGTTCTTTTCTTTCCGATGTTTTCCACAGACATAATAAATATACTTTTTCCCACTGCGCGTCACAGTTTTTCTAACCATACCCTGCTTACAATCCCCGCAGTAAAGGAATCCGGAAAACAAATAATGTTGTCCGCTGTCATCCGCAGCCCGCATATCCGTTTGAGCAGTTCCGACACCACCATGAAATCATTCGATGAGATCAGCGCTTCATGGGTAGCTTCTGCATGAATCCAGTCTGCTTCATCTTTCAGACGAATATCATGTACCTTGTGGTTGGGCGTTCCTCGCTTGCCCTGAGTCAGGTTGCCTAAGTAAACCTCATTCTTCAATATTCTAGCGATGGTGTTGTATCCCCATTGGGGAACATCCCGCCGCCGAAACGCTGTCTGAAACCTTACCCCTTGCTGGCGTTTGTGTTCCATCGGGGTTGGTTCCGAAAATCATGGTCACGATTTCCGCCGCATCGTCGTCCACCACCAGGCGGTTTTTATCCTCTGCGGATTTCCGGTAGCCATACGGAGCGAAAGAACCGACATATTCACCTTCCGGCGCGCTTCACTTCCAGGTTAGTTCGGATTTTTACAGATATATCCCGGCAGTAAATGTCGTTTACCAGATTCTTAACGGCACGATAGCATCCGAAGCACTTCCTGGTGCCAGACTGTCATAACAGTCATTAACAGCAATATAGCGGATGCCCAGGGACGGAAAAATCTTCTCCAGATAATTTCCTGCCTCAATGTAATTTCTGGAAAATCGGCTCAGATCCTTACTGATTGCACAGTCAATCTTACCGGAACGCATATCTTGAAGCATTCGTTGAAATCCCGGACGCTCCATGTTGGTTCCGCTGTAGCCGTCGTCTTCATCGTAAATCTCCACCAGTTCCAGGTCTGGATGGCGGGAGATATACTCCATGCAAATGGCCTTTTGACTGGATATGGAATTGCTTTCTCCGTGTTCGTTGTCCTCACGGGAAAGTCTCGCATAGATTCCCGTTCGATAAATCTTTTCTGGCACAATAAAAACCTCCAATCTTTCCAATGTATCACCACAGAAAGACGGAGGCTGATCCTACTATAAATGCAGGAGTACAAGCCCCAGCAAATCATGACTGCGGCTCGTGTTCCTGTTTGTTTTTGACCCGGTTTTATCTTACCATCCCGGCAGAACATTTTGAAAAGGATGTCAACTGCCGGAGATACACGCTGTTGACACGCTCCTCTATGGTTGGGCCTTTCGGCTGGAACGCCAGCTTCACAACAATGCCTCCAGCTGGGAGCGGTCAACCGTCCGAGGTCTACGTTTTCATTTCCTCTACGGATTGATACGCCACATGATTTCCCCTTCCATCTTATGATGTGCTCAAATAAAATAGTCACAGCGACCCTCCCCCTCGGGGCTCGTTATTCTATACCTATTACGGGGCGGTCTTCTTTATCCGTCCTGCATCAGAATTTCAGGGGAAGCATACTTTTAGCGGCAGCGCTACCGTTATACATCCGGTAGACCTGGTACATATACTTTTGTACCCAGCCATTCACACACCAAGGGAACGGCCTCCTCCCGGTAAAATGGTAAGCGGATCATACCGGCGTAGCTGCTCTACCAGGCGCTTAGGGCTATTTCATCGTGATATAGATCTACGAAGAACACCGCCCAGCAGAATCTCAAAGCGAAGAGAATCCGGGAGCGCCGTCCCAGGCATTTACAATATGCTGCATTCCTTCCTTATAAATTTTTTCGCCACCTTTTGTAGATGGGTAGGCAGTGCCAGCACGCAGCCGATCCGGCACTTGCCTCTGTCTGGTTGTAGTCCAGCCGCAAGCCTACATCCTCCCGTGGCTTTCAGGAACGCCACCGCATCCGGGTCGTACCCGTAAATCGCGCCCGTAGTTTCGCACCAACCCGTAAGCTGGGCAGAAGTACCAGTCTGCTGGCAAAAAATAGCCCTTCATCCAGTTCGGGGAGCCATGGGAAATTAATTGCAGCGAATGGGGCAAACCGGTAAGCGTTACGAGGGACTTCCAGATTCTTGCTGTAGATCATCATCTCGTCAAAGGGGCAGTTAATCAGGTTCTTCATGTTGGTTCCTCCTGTTCGATTTTGTGAATGAATTGAATGGCTTCTTTGAATATTTTCAGTACCTTGCGGCGGTACGATTTCTTATTTAAAAGTCCCGGATAGCTTTCAAAGCAGCGGAGACATCGGCGAATCATGGTAGCTACCGCATCCTCCAGTTCATAGAACATGGTGCTTTCATCTGCCAGTTCTTCCGCAGTTTCCATGCCGGATGAAATCGCAAGGATTTTTGGATTTCTGTCATGGGGCGGGTAGGATGCTCTGCTTCTTCCTGCTCTGACTCTGGCTGAACTTCATCATCAGTGATTGAGGAAAGTTCAATTTCTGTCGGTACTTGCTCTTGAACTGGGGCTGATGTTTTTATCTGGCAGCTGCTTTGGCTGACGCAGCTGTTCAACCAATGCAGGGCGAGCATCCGGGTCAGCTTTAGCAATAGCTGCAACAGCAGTATCCGTAGGCTTAATAGAACCAGAAAGTAACTCTTTTTCTTAATTCCAGGTTCTATCTCATCAGCAGCATCCCACCCCATAGCATATCGTTCAGCTCGGCGGACATATCGCTCGTTTGTATTGTTTTCGCGGGCAATTCTTTCTGCGGTTTTTTTTCGACTTTCTGGTGGTGGACATTTTGTCCACCACCACTTTCATCAGCTAAAGTGTGTTGATTTCCATGAAAACTTGCTGTTTGTTTTTCCGCCTCATACCGCTGCCCAATCAAATATTTCTTCTGCTGCGGTGTTAGGTTCCGACGTCCGAGCTGGTTACAACAAATCCAAGCAATCGCTGCATAGCGATCTGGAAATTCCTTTTCAAAGACCGTGTATTTGATTTCCGGATGTGCTTGAATGATACGAAAGCGATTATGACCATCTACGATGCAGCCGTTCCAGACAATCAACGGGTTCAACACAACGCCGTCCTGGAGAATGTTTTCTTCCAGTAGCTGATATTCTTCCTCAGTCAGAGGTGGTATTTTAGACTCGAACTCTGGGTCAATACGCAGTAGTTCATCCATTTCATCACCCCCGTTCCGATACCGGCGTTACATAGTAGTCATACCCCATACGAATCTGGCAGTAAGTACAGATTTCTTTTACTGCCTGCTTGTAATTTGCCCGCCGGATACGATAACTCCCTGTGATCTCGAAGTTTTCCCGGCAGGTGGGGCAAAGACAGATCAGGGGAATTCCTGTCATTTCCTTGCCGGGTCAGGCGCGTCATACACTATCCTGGGAAAGTCCCAGGCTGGCACATACCGCTTTATCAATCAGTTCCATCTGAGCTTTGGTCAACCGCCCAGCGTAGCCGCGTATGCGGTGCTTATCGATCACCCGTAACTGTTCCAACATGAACAAGGAGTCTCCGTCATACTTCATTCCGGGAATCTTGCTCAGAACAACGTGTGTCGGCAGATATGGCTTTTTGTCGGCCTGCTTTGTAGCAGGTGTGACGATCAATGTCGGTGAATAGAAGTTGCCTACGTCATTCTGCAGGATCAGCACAGGGCGGATACCGCCGTGCTCACAGCCATAGGCAGGATTTAAGTTTGCGAAGTATATCTCTCCGCGATGATATTGTTTGAAATCTCGATCCATTGTGTGTACTCCTTTCTTGTGGGTATGTTAAAGGAGCCAGAACACGGGAATAACCTTCCCGGTTATGGCTCCCAAAAATTTTTAAGCGGTTATTTTCTCACATTTGTCCTCGACACCCCTGAGAAGCGGGAAATCATCAGGCGGCAGCTTGCTGGGCTGCTCCATAGGCATCTAACCTCCCCGCCTTCCTTGTGGCCGGGCTGCGAATTACAGAAGTATCATTATCCCTGTATGCCGTCCTGGCCCTGCCGGTTGCAATCCGGTATTTTGTAGCAAGTATGGTTCGCTCGCCTCCGGGTGGAAGGTCATGGCGTACTGCCTGTCCGGCTCTGACATACGGTAATGTACCTGATGAATGAGTATTCGGTTTTCAAGGTTCCCAACCGGTGTTCCCTGGCTGTGATTAAATTGTAGCCGAATCCAAATTGTTTCCAGAGTGACTCGCTGTCACGGTACTGGTCGAGTTTGTCACGGTAGATTAAAGAGAAGCCTTCAGTTGTCCAATCTGACCCATTATGTTTTCCAGTTCTCTCTGGATACGCTCACTGTCCGAATATTTCACCCGCCCTAAGATCAGATAGTCCAGAGAAATATCAAACGTAATAGCAAGTTCAATCAGCAAGTCGAGCGAACCACCGCGTCTTCCGTTTTCCAACGCCCTGTAATGATCCAGACTAATGTTCAACTTGTCGGCCATCTGTTGCTGGGTCTTGCCGCATTCCATACGCAGTTTCGAAATTCTCATTCCACATTCCATCGGATCGTAATACATAATTTTTCCTTTCCGCCTGTGCGAAAAGCGGCAAAGGATACAAACTTCGCAGCGTTTTCCCATCTCCCAGCCTGAAAATGAGCGCAAAAAGAGAAGGGTACCGATACCGCACCTTCCTAAAACAGGATCAGTGCAATATTTGTATCCTCAGCCCTTAATGCATATCAGGCTTTCGATATTTTTAGAAAGCCCTGCCGGAAAACAAAAGAAGGCCGCCGACAGAGCCGGACTCCAAAATTGGAATCCAATTCTGCCAGCGGCCTCTCATGTAATGTCTGGTTAAACCTCTGGAACTGTTAAGATATGTGACCTGGAGCAGGATTTACACAGCCTGTTTCATCTCAACCTGTCCGTCGTTATACCTGTGTATTCATTTTTTGTCAGAAACTGGTGAGCCGCCCAGTCTCATTGACTTCACCTTTAGGGGCGTAGATGTCAATTCGGTCATGCCGACGCCCCATTACTTTTCTGACCATTACTGCATGGCATTTTGAGCATTCCACCTTGATCGTGCCGCTGGAATTTTTATATCCAACGGAGATTTCACCGCAATTTGGACAATGCCATGAGAATGGTCGCCAAATTTCTTTTTCCTGCATAAGTCCATCCTCCCTCCATGGCCTTGTCACTTTGTTGAAGCCAAAAATTTCTTTGCCAGCTCCCTGCCGGTATAAACAGGGATTGGCTTCGTTTTAGCGTATGCCAGTATCTGTACTGCCTGATGGCAATGCTCGCACTCCATCCAGCCATCCGTTTCCTCCAGATAGAGATTATGGTTCAGCTCCCCGCAGATTGGGCAGCGCACATCGTAGGTTTCCATTGTCAGAACACATCCTTTCCTGATTTATCGTAAAGGCCAGTGTTACAGGGCCTTGATGACGTGTTTTGCCACGCCCTGTACAATGAGCTGCTTCACTCGAATTTCTTTGTCCGGATACTTTGTTTGATTCGCATATTGAAGAATCACATCTCCGTTTTCCTCATCAATTCCGCCAAAGATTTTCAGAGTGTTCTCATTGTCCTCATCCAGCGCGACGACAATATCGCCGACCGCCGCTGTATCTTGTATTCTGATAACGATCAGATCTTCATCCTCGATGCCCGCATCTACCATGGAGTCGCCTTTAGCGCGGAGAATATAAAATTTCCCCTCCCCGAAAATAGATTTAGGAAGGCTTACATATTCCTCTACGCTTTCCTCTTCACGCTCCGGGTCACCACAGCGAATACTGCCAACCACCGGTGCGGAAAAGTACCCGGAGGTACATTTGCCGACCTGCTTTGTCACAATGGTTTTGCCATCATAGGAAAGCATACCGCGCTCATTCATGGCGACAAGGTAGCGATAGGAAGTCGCCTTTGACACGCCAACGCCTTGTGCAATCTCATTTACAGATGGAGAGGCGTGGTGTTCACGGTAATACTGGTCAACAAAGGTACAGATTGCATTCATCACTTCCGGGTTCTTGCTTCTCATGGTCATTCCTCACATTCTAAATGAAACGGTTCGTTTCAGATATTTATATTATAGCGAACGCCCGTTCTTCTTGCAAGGGATATTTTGCCAGAAAAAATGAGATGTCGCCGTTTAGCGACATCTCGTGCGAAATATCATTGTTTATTCGATTTCCTCCCATGGTTCTAATCCCATTTCCTCCCAGGTCACGCCATAGGGAGCGCCGCCGGAAGTATAACCGGCAATAAAGAAAAAGGTATCATCCTGTTCGGGAAGAGGAATTTCTTTTGGCTTTTGCCGTCTGTGACCTTTTGTTTTGCGCTGTTTTTCCTTTGATGTGCTCATTGGGTCAGCGGATGGGTCGTTTTTCGTTTTGGGAAGCAAGTGCTGTGGCAAACCGGATTCTTGTAATCGCTGGAGAATATGTGGATATTTTTTCTGGTATTCATTCAGCACTTCGCCATAAGGAATCCAGAATCCAAGCCCCTGAACGCGGCAGTATACCCGCTCAGCAATTTGAACGACTTCATCATTATCCGGTTGCTGCTTCTTTTCCTGCAGAAATCGGTCTGTTTCCCGATACATCAAATCGGAGATACGAGCTTTTTGTTTCTGTTTTAGTTCCTTATATTTTTTATTTGGATTATTTATTCGTTGTCGGTTCATACAGTTACAGTCTCCGTCGAATCTGAAACAAACTTATTCCAGCGCAGCTCTCGCCATCCGCTGATATTCGTCCAGTACGAAAGCAGGGCTTTCTATCTTCATTCTGCCGCACCAACCAAAGACCCAGCGATAAAAAGTCGGGCTGGTACAAACCAATACTCTTGCTCTGAAATGATTGTCATCTACAGTTTCCGTCTCTACATCCAGACCAAAGTGATCTATCAGATGTTTCATCAGACTGTTTTCGCAAAGCAGCGATACTTCAACTGGTTCCTCCGTATCGTACATCCGAAAGACCTCACGCGAATAATTTGCCAGATTCAGGCTGTCTGGTGCCGATGTCGCTGCCTCATTAAGAATTTCCGGCTGTCTGCTGATCCGATCTACCCGGAAGGTATTGATTTGATTCCGGCCATGGTTCAGGCCAAGAACATAGTAGAAGTCACCATCCCATATCAGCGCATAAGGACTGATAACATACGGTAACCCATCGTTTTTCAGCACCCTCTCTTTTTGAGTATTGTAATCCGTATAGTAGAATGAAATCCGTTTACCTTCGTTAATCGCATCATTGATTGCTTCGACAATGTAGTAGCTTTTTTCGTTGTCCGATTTAACACGTCCGGTCACATATAGATTGCGCTTGAGCTTTGCCGCATTGGCTTCACTGGTAAGCGCCATCAGTTTAGAAATCAGCACCTGGCTTTTGCCTACGGAGATAAACTTTGAAGACTGCACCGCATCAATCAGCAATTTCACTTCCGGCAGTTCAAACAGACGGTCATTCAGATAATATTTCTTTTCACGGGAACGAATCTCCATCACTTCAAGGCCACCGGCGTTCAGCAGTTCTATGTATTTAGGGATGGTTGTCCGATGCAATTTGATTTGATGATAGGTTTCCATCATATCAATCAGCTCTTTGGTGGAGACTGGATGATCTACATCGGAGTGACGGAGCAATATCTGGTACAGATATAAAACTCTTAGCTGGTGATCAGTTTCCATAATTATTTACATCCTTTGATTTTTAATTAAATTCTGCCATGAGCTTCTCTCGATATGAGCAGTCCAGAACACATCGGTGAAACTCTAAAAAACGTCGGGAATCAAACAGCGCTTCTCCAAGTTTGTATAAGCTGCTTTCTTTGAATTTCAACGGCGTATCACCTTCAACATTAAAAATTGCCCATTGCAGTGCGGAGGATGCTGCATCCGATTGTAATGCTGTTGGGACGAGAGCTTCCGCCATTTGAGCAGCAACATGATTCCCGAACTGAGACTGAATCTGTTCTGCTGGACAATCCTCATATTCCGTTTCAAATGACAGACCTGTATCTATTTTATCATAACTGTCTGGTGACTGCTTTTCCAATGTTATATAAATGTCGCCTTTTCCTGTCGCAATATCAATATGTTCGGAAAGTTCTAACTCAAATTCTACCTGATTGAGTTCAGCCTGAAAGACAAACATCTGAACAATGCAGGCACTTATCGTTCCATCATCTTCCTCCGATGATAAGAAAGACAATGGATTGTACTCAACACATTCCCATATAGCTGGATTCTTTTGTGTGAGCGTCAATAAGCTGTTCAATAGGTAATTCTGTTCTTCATCAATATAACCTGGCTTATTTAACATTAGGTTGCGCCTCCTATCTTTTTAATTCAATACTCACGTTACCTTCTGAATCTATAACAAGATGCATAGGCCGGATATACTTATCGTAAAACTGCCGTTTTTCGGCATCTGTCATGGTAAGGCGAGTGACACGCAGGGCTTCTGCGAGCATATCATTTATATTTAAGTGGATGGAATGATCCAAATACTTATACATCTCTTTAAATAGAGCGCCCATTTTTATGCCATCTGAGTTTCCTGAGTAAAAATCGTCAATATAGCAATAGAACATTCCTGATTCTGCAAGTGTCTGTTTCATTGCAGGACTACGTTTATCTATATCCATTATAACAAAAAATGTGCGATTGGCATAAATTTATTTATATCTTTCCGGACAGTAGAAAATAAGCAAATCCATCTGCAGAGAATCTTTATCAGGATCATTAGAAGTTCTCAGTTTACAAGATATATAAAAATCGTCAAACGTGAATGCGGTTATGTCTTGTTCGAGCAATCGAATTTCTTCTGTCTCGAAATTAATTATCCCTATTCCGAAAGGATCATCATCCCAGCATTTTTCAAGAATTTGATTCAGACACTCTGTACAAAAAGAAAATTGGCCGCATTGTCTATGTACAATTCCTTATCTTTCTCAAAATATATTGTGGCATTCGCATATCCACGGTCATGGTTCGGCATAACATAGGAAGTAAAGCCATTTTCTCCCGTGTTACGTATACTGGTAGACGAAAAGCCTGCTGGCTCTTCAATCAAATTTCCGGAATCGTCGTAGCGGTTAATTTCAATCGGGACAAACTCGAATGAATTCAAACTGATAATGCCAAGATTGATTTGACCTTCGTAAAAAGGAAGCAGGGATTGTTCAGGTGTTCCACACACAAATAACATTTTTCAGGTACAGTATTTGAGATATACTGATCTATTTCTGTTTCGTAAATTGAATCCGTTTGCAAACCTTGCTTTTCGCTGGAGTTGTTGCATCCAACTGCACATATAAAAATGAGCGGCACAAGGATGCTCACGCCAATCACATTTCGCTTTATCCTGGTCATTACTTTCTCCTTACATCGGAATATATCATACGACAATTCTATAATATCCAATACAATCAGACGGGTCAATCAAAATGTATAACTGTACCAGATATATTTTGCTGCCTTGTAGGATACAATCGTATAAAAAGGTGGTCGCTATGTTTGAAGAGTTGTTTTATGAGCGTTTAATAAAATTACGCACTGAAAAAGGCGTCTCTGCCAGAGATATGAGCCTTTCCATTGGTTAAAGTCCTGGATACATCAATTCGTTGGAAAACAAGAACGGTTTTCCATCGATGCAGGTGTTTTCTATATATGTGAGTATCTCGGCGTTACACCAGCCGAATTTTTTGATGATGGAAGCGATCACCCTGCTGATTACAAAGAAGTATTGGATGAGATAAAATTATTAAGCCATGAAAATCTAAAGAATGTAATGGCAATTATCAAAGCTCTAAATCATACTCAGATATAATCAGCGCCAGTCAGGGGGAATCCCGGCTGGCGCTTTTTCATAATCTACAGTAATTCGTTCAAAAGATTCATACATTTCACTTTTTGCTGAAGGTTAGCACTTCCGTAGACATTCAGAGTGAAGGAAACATTTTTGTGCCCCAGAATCTCAGAGAGAGATTTAATGTCAAATTCTGGTATTTCGATTGCCCGCACCGCAAACGTATGGCGAATCTCATGAAATTTTACTTTTTTGCAACCCATTTCGTTTGAGAAATCGTGAAAAAACTGCCGGTATGTACGTGGTTCAGTCGGTTTTTGTCTTTCCGGTCAAGAAATAGTGATTCGGGTTTTCTGTATAGAATTTCTTGATAATGTTCATAAGGAGCGATGGAACGGGGATTGTCCTGGCTGATGTCTTTGTCTTAGGTGGCCCTATGTGAAGATAGGATGATTTTTTCCGCTTATCATAAATGCGTTGCACAGTCTTATTTATGTTAATTGTCTTATCCGTAAAATATCTTTCATTTGAAGTCCACAAAAGTTTACCAATCGAACGCCAGTAAACAATGCAATCAGAATCCCCGCAGTTTTTCTATTCAAATCCATGTAGATGCACTGAATAAGGGTCTGCTCTGATCTTTGGACAGTGAATTGACTTTTTGACACCGAGTTCTTTAGGATTTCGAAGATCCCAGTTCAAAAGTCGCCCGCTCCTTATAAGCATACTCCATTGCAAGTCTGAACAAGAATAACATCACGGATCGTCTTTACAGTCAATCCGCCTGTATTGTCAACCGGCCGGAATTATAGTGTATTATAGCTTAGTCGGCCTCAATGAATCTTACGTTTGCCGAAATAGGGGATAAGATGATTTTCGGCAATTAGAGTAAAAGCTGGCATGGGTTGACAAATCATTGGTTTCTTCTGATTTAACCAAGTGTTCAGCAACGTCTTAAATTGGACCACCTCCACAAACATTATCATGTGGAGATGCAAACAAGGCATTATCATCCTCAAGTAACGGTCTCGAAGTATCCGAAGCTGCGGTTTCCGGGGTTTGACGAGCCGTGGAATGAATCAAAGTTATCAGCGTGTTTTGCAAAGAATATAAAGAAAAATACGGATGGGCGTATTTCAATGTAATTTGTAACTCCGCAAAGATGGGGCTTATCCCCCAGCGCGATTACTTCGATAAAGACATTGCAAACAGCGATAACACCAGCGGGTATTACATAATTGAACATAATGACTTTGTTTACAATCCGAGAAAGTCATCCGATGCGCCATACGGACCTATAAGCCGATATGCTTATTCAGACGCGGGGATTGTTTCGCCGCTCTATCTCTGTTTTCGAGCCAAAGGAGATGTAGACACGAACTTTTTTGAGTGGTATTTCCGTTCGTCTGCATGGCATCGCTATATTTATATGACCGGCGATAGTGGCGCACGGCATGACAGAGTAAGTATAAAAGGATGACGATTTCTTTTCCATGCCAATTCGTTTTCCATCTTCAATAGAGCAAAAGAAAATCACTTCTTTTCTAAACGCTATTGAACGACGAATCTCATCTCAGCAACTTCTTGTGGACAACCTCAAGAAGTATAAAAGAGGTGTCTTTGAAGCTGTTTTTTCTCGCAAACTTCCTCTTGTGCCAAAAGCAAGACAATCTGATTGGGCAGCTTTCAAGCTTAGAGATTTTGCAACACGAATCACAAGAAAGAATAATGGTGCAACAGATATTCCGCTAACCATTTCTGCGCAATATGGGTTGATTGATCAGAGAGATTTCTTTTCAAAAGTTGTTGCCAGTACAGATATGAGTGAGTACTACCTACTCCGGCAGGGTGAATATGCTTACAACAGAAGCACCTCCAATGACTACCCGTTCGGCTCTATCAAAAGACTTGAGCTGTATAATGAAGGAACCGTCTCACCCCTTTATCTGTGCTTTGCTATAAAAGAAAAGGTTGTGCTGAGCGACTTTGCAAAATGGTATTTCGAGTCATCACAGTGGCACAGAGGTATAAATGAAATATGCGCAGAGGGGGCAAGAAATCACGGATTACTCAATGTTCCTATTGACGGTTTTTTTAATACAGTTCATATCCTTCCATGTGATATAGAAGAACAGGCACGAATCGCAGCCTTTCTATCACAGATTCATGACAAGCTAACTCAAGCACAAGAAGAATTGGAAAAACTAAACAGTATGCGGAACGGTCTCATGCAGCAGCTCTTTATATAAAGAGCTGTGCATTTAGAGACGCTCTCATTCTATTAATCTGCTCCAGTTTTTCTTCTTCCAATTTTATTCTAAGTTCGAAGGAGACGAGTAAAGTAGCAATTAAGTTCTGCTCGTCATAGGAAGGACATAAAACCTTTATTTCAGAAAACTGAGGAAACTTTAGGTTCCATGTATCGGAAGTAAGCCCTTGAGAAAACTTTTGAAAGGTTTTTACCAGCGGTTCATATTTGAAATACTGCGCCCAAAACAATATGTTGATCTGCTGTGGATGAATAGGTGTAATTACAGTGTAAGCAGGACTAACGATTCCATCATAGCTAGATGCTCCGCTTGCTCCTTGCCACATACGCATGGTGTTATACGCAATATCACCTATCTTCACCCGTTTATAGTTACTCTTATCATCACTGGAATTATCCTTCAAATCAATTTCAGATCGTTTTTGGACTCCAGCATTTATCGTTACTGCTAGAAGCTCCTCGCCACCATTTGCTTTCATTTCGTTCCGTGAAGATATCCCCCAGCTTAACTATATTCCAACCTTGTTTTTGTCGAAAACCTTGCTTTCCCGAAATAAGCTGGCTGAGCAGTCCTCTTTTATACTTCTTGAGTGTGTTGACGAGCTGGCGTTGTTTTAAGATTCTTTCTTCGAGTATACCTATGAATGCAGAGAGTTTACGTTGCTCTCGTAGGGAAGGAATATAAATCTTAATGGGACTGATCTGCGGATATTTCAAATTCCATGTATCTGAGGTCAAACCCTGTGAGTTTTTTCTGAATTCATTTTAAATTTGAAGTCTTGAATAACGCGGCAAAATAAACGATTATCAATTTCTTCTTTTGGCATCAATTACAGTGTACGCAGAAAGGCTAACGATTCCATCAGGTAAGATGCTCCATTAAGACGGTTGCCACAAACGCATGAGGTTATAAAAAAAGCCATGTCTCCAAAAATGGCGAGTTTGCTTACAACAAGAGCTATTACTCTTATCTTCGCTCGAATTGTCCTTTCCTTCGATTTCAGAACGAGGCATTACACCATCATTCATTGTAACGGAAAGTAGCTCCATATCACTAGCGCCACGCTGACTTCGTTCCGCGTAAATATCACCTATCCGGCATTTTCTATAAGGCTCATCAAACTCCGGAAACCGCAGCTTCGGATACTTTTCGAGACCGTTACTTGAGGAGCTATTTAGACTTCCAAAACCAATATCGCCGGAGAATACTACCGAGCAACGAAAGATTGCAGACTTTCTCATTGCCTTTGCAAGACCGTCGTATCGACGCGCAGAAGTATCTGCATACCAGTGGATTTTCTGGACGGACAGCGTAAACCACTTGAAAGTGCGGACAGAGCCAAACGGCAAGGACAATATCCATATTACGGCGCATCGGGCATAATAGACTATATTGATGATTTCATCTTCGATGAGCCGCTGCTCCTTCTTGGTGAGGATGGGGCAAATATACTTAATCGCAGTACGCCGTTGTGTTTTATCGCAGAGGGAAAATATTGGGTAAACAACCATGCTCATGTAATGCGACCTAAAGCAGGACAGAATATTAAGTTCCTTTGTGAGCTACTTGAAAGTCTCGATTATACACGCTATAACACTGGCACGGCACAACCAAAGTTAAACCAAGAAAAGTGCCGTAGAATTGAGCTTGCTTTGCCTGTTTACGAAGAACAATGTCGCATTGCCAATTTTCTGTCTGCCCTTGACCAAAGGGCAGACAAAGCGCAAAGCGTTCTTGATTATCTGCTTTCAAATAGAGCTGGTCTATTACAACAGCTCTTTATATAAAAAGCTGCCTCATATAGCCGTCCCTCGTTTTACTCAGAAGGTCAAGTGTTTTTTGGGTGGCTTGCAATCGTGTCTCCACAACATCAAGAATATCCGCGTACAAAAGTTGTTTCTCATGGCTGGGATACATAACAGGAATACCCATAAGCAAATCATCCGTCATAGATACTCGATCATGACGAACGCCTTGTGAGCCGTTATCATAGATGTACCTGTACCATGCGTCGCTCTTAAAGTACCAAGCGAGATATGAAGGAGAAATATCTGCTTGCAGCACAAGACAGGTATATAGCGGTGAGATAATACCTTGTTCACTGAGAGTATATCTATTGAACGGTCCGTATGGCGCAGAATTTGACTTTCTCGGATTGAAAATAAACAAAGGTCGCACTCCCGAAGGATGTTCTGGTTCTTTCCTGCTTCAAAGTCGCTGGAAGCGTCGATGAAAAGAATGTTGTCAGAGTTACCGTTTCGCTCTCTCTTGAGAACAAGGACGCAGACAGGGATGCCCGTACCAAAGAACAGATTTGCAGGCAATCCGATTACCGCGTCCAGAACGTTCAATTTCTGAATGAGATGTTTGCGGATTACTTCCTCCGCCGCGCCACGGAACAGGACACCATGAGGTAGCAGTACGACTGCTCGCCCATCCTCGTCCATGTGGTAAACCATGTGCTGTACAAAAGCAAAGTCAGCCTTGCTCTTAGGCGCAAGTTTGCCATACTCGTTGAAACGCTCGTCCTCCATGAAGTGCATATCGGCAGACCAGTTTGCAGAATAGGGAGGATTGGCAACCTGAACACGGAACTTCATGTCTCCGAAGTAGTCATGCTCCAAGGTATCACCGTTATAGATGTTAAAGTTGCGATACGGGATTCCGCGCAGAATCATGTTCATTCTGGCGAGGTTATAAGTCGTGGAGGTCAATTCCTGTCCATAGTAGTTTCTCACGTTGGCATAGTTCTTGAGACGCAGCAGCAGTGAGCCAGAGCCACAAGTGGGGTCGGCTGCATCCTTGACATCCGTGAGACCGAGGCAAGCCAGACGGCAAAGCAATTCGGCAGGACCGGAAGGCGTGTAGAACTCACCGGCTTTCTTGCCAGCAGTTGCAGCAAACTGACCGATCAGATATTCATAGGCGTTACCAAGAACATCAATTTTGGTGTCATCCACGCCGAAGTTGATTTCGTCCAGCGAAGCGATGATCTTTGCCATAACAGCACTTCTGTCTTTGACAGTATGACCGAGCTTTGAGAATCGAGCTGCATATCAGAAAACAGTCCGTCAAAGTCTTCCTGAGAATCGTTTCCGATTGTGGACTCCATCAGGCGTTGATTGCGCTCTGCAAGAACTCAATATCAAAGGAGCGGTTTTCTACCATCTTGACCATCTTGCGGAACAAATACTGCGGCTCGATGACATAGCCGAGATCGCGCAGCGCCTCTTCGACAACGGCGGTCTTGTACTCTTCGTCTTCCCACGCCTCTTCATAACCGATACCGTCATCCTTGAGAAGGTTTGCCATATACTTCTCTGTTCGGTCGGAAAGGTAGTAGTAGAAGATCATGCCCAAGATGTAGTTCTTGAACTCATACGCCTCCATGTTTCCGCGCAAGGCATTTGCCATTGCCCATAGCTTATTGCAAAGCTCCTTCTGATGAGCCTGAATCGAATTATCCATTTATCTCTCTCCTTATTGGTATTTCTCTGTGTGCTGTCGGATGAAATCAACGATCCGATTTACAAGGGAGCGTTTCTTCAAAAGCGGCAAGGGCTTCTCAATCCGATCTCGGATATTTCCTGCATCCATTGTGCCGGAAAACTCATATTCCGAAATAATATCTGTCAGCATGGATGCGTCAATATCCTCGGTCTTCGCAAAGGCAACGATCTCTTCGCGCTTTGCTTCATTTTCAAAGTCGTTATAGGCTGCATCAATTTCATCCGCACTTTCCAAGCCGACAACAACACGATCCAAGAATGCTTGCAGGATTTCGACTTTCCGGAGCAACTGCGGATTATCAGTTCTCCCCAACTCGTCCTTAATGTGTTTAATATCGTAATCCTTTTGTTTGGGATCATCGAAGTGGATGTTACGGATCAGGTTCATGATGTATGCGACATTGATCCTGTCACTCTCCATCAATTCGATGCAGAAGTCAACGTCATTCAGGACGGAGACAACCTCGCGGTCTGTTTTTTGCCTTGAGTAGAGCATGAGGTATTTGCTCTTATAGTCCTGATATTCTTGCTCGGACATGATAAGAGCATCCTGATCAAAACTGAACTCAATAAAAGTCTGCAACGATTGGAGGTACTTTGTCAGCTCACGGAAGGTCACGACAAACTTCTTCTGATCGTCCTCGTTCTGCATTGTGTCAACGGACTCCGGAAACAGAGCAATTTCCTTGAGCTTCATCACCATTTCGTTGAACTTCTCCACGAAGTATTGATACCCCGGAACAACGATGCCGGAGGTATCTTGACTCTTTAGAGAAGAGTGTCAGCGCGTCATCGGTGCGTTTTTTGAGGTTGCGGTAGCAAATGATAATGCCAAAGGGCTTTGTTTCCTTCTCAACGCGGTTTGTGCGGGAATAGGCTTGCAGCAGATCATGATACTTCAAGTCCTTGTCCACATAAAGGACAGAGAGCTGCTTGCTGTCAAATCCGGTCAGGAACATATTCACAACGATGAGAATATCAAGCGACTTTGTTTTCTTTCCCTTTACTCGGTCAGAGATGTCCTTGTGATAAGCTGAGAAGGTATCCGTGGAGAAATTGGTTCCGTACATCTCGTTATAGTCCTTGATGATACGCTCCAACGAATCACGGCTATGCTCGTCCTTGCCCTCGGCATCCTCATTCTGCCCGTAGGAGAAGATGCCGCTGATATTCAGGTCATGCTTGATCTTCTTGAAAATGTCGTAATACTTAACAAGGGCATCAATAGAGGACACGGCAAAAATAGCCGTATACTGTCCATTTCGGGTTTTCGCCTTGTGGTTCTGGATGATGTGATTGGCGATCAGAGACATTCGCTCATCGGACATATAGAGTTCGCCTATATCAATCGCGTCCGCGAGAGTGGGGTCATCCCAGTCGAAATCACCCTCCATTGTTTTTATGTATTCGATGTGGAAGCCCAGAACATTATTATCGAAGATGGCGTCTTTAATCAGGTAATTGTGAAGACACTCACCAAAGAGCATTTCTGTTGTTTGCGTGATTTTACCCTCAGTTTTACCGTTGACTTCAAACCGAGGTGTCCCCGTGAAGCCGAAAAACTGTGCCTTTCTGAAATGCCGCACAATGTCCTTGTGCATATCCCCAAACTGGCTGCGGTGGCACTCGTCGATGATAAAGACAACCTTCTCGTCTTTGTATGCGTCCATTACTTTCTCGTACTGAGGGCGCTTTACAGCGTTTGCCATCTTCTGCATCGTGGTGACGATAAGCTGCCTGTTCTTGTCCTTCATCTGGCGGACAAGGACATCGGTGCGATCTGTCACATCAACGGAGCCAGCCTCAAACTTGTTAAACTCTTCGGTTGTCTGAGAATCCAAGTCTTTTCGGTCAACAAGGAAAATGACTTTCTTGATGTTCGGATTTGCTGCGAGGATTTGCGCAGTCTTAAAGGATGTAAGCGTCTTGCCCGCGCCGGTTGTGTGCCAGATATACGCATTCCGGTTTGTAAGCGTTGCTTGACGGATCAGCGCTTCTACGGCATAAACCTGATAGGGACGCATGACCATCAAAATCTTATCGGTATCATTTAGGATGGTGTAGCGTGTCAGCATTTTAATGATGTGATCCCTTGCAAGGAAAGAAATCGAAAAGTCCTTCAAATTGGTGATGCGGACGTTATTGAAATCAGTCCAGAAGAAAGCAAGGCTATACATCAAGTCTCTGTCGGAATTGGCGAAATACTTTGTGTCAACACCATTGGAGACAATGAAGAGCTGAATGAAATGATACAGCCCGTTGTAGGAGTGTTTCTTATAACGCATGACCTGATTGACTGCCTCGCGGATGTCAATGCCACGGCGCTTTAATTCTACTTGGATCAGGGGCAAGCCGTTTACGAGAATCGTAACGTCGTAACGATTGACGTATTTTCCAACCACGGTTGTTTGATGAGTGACTTGGAAAATGTTCTTCGTGTGGTCCTGATCAAAGAAGGACAGATATACCTTTGTACCATCTTCACGCTCAAGGACAAACTTATCCCTCAAGATTTTTGCGCTCTGGAAAACAGACTTTCCGAGCATGAGGTTGAAGATACGCTCCCACTCTTTATCGGTGATAGGCGTATCCAGCTTTGGCGCATTGAAGGCTTCAAACTGAACTTTGAAGTTCTCCACCAGCGCGTCATAATCAGGAATTGCGACTGTGGTATATTCCTGCTTGTTCAGTTGCTCTATAAACTGCTGTTCAAGAGCCGCTTCACTTTGGTATGCCAGGCGGTAATGAGGGACATAATCTTGGGGCGCCTTATCTGAAATCTCGATGTTGGTGGCGTAGTCGAGATAGGTAAAGTTTGCGATCTGGTTCCGGTCACGGTCGCTGGTAAAACCAATGCCGGTCAGGTAGTTTTTCGGGAAAATGTGATGCTTGTCGATAGCATTCTTCGTTCCGCTGGAACCCAAGATGAAATACTTGGATACTGGGGTGTTGCTGAACAACATAGGAGTATTCAGCACGATCTGAGCTGCCACATATCCATACCACGCCGGAGAAATAGCCGCAGCGCTGTTCAGCTCGTTAGGTAGAGTCAAACTGAAATAATCGTCTGTGAAGTGTGTTTCGATTACACGGTCAATATAGGCAATGAACTCTGCCGCCGTATGAACATCACGCAGATCTGCAAATTGCTTTTCCACTTCGGACTCCGTGGAGCCGGTGTAGAAATATGTGATGGTGCTCATAAAGAACCACTTGCTGGTGCATTTCTTCAACTGCGCCGCATCCAGTTTGTAGTCGTATTTGGCGATCAGGTAAAGGACATAACTGAAAACGATAGCGTTGGACGATGCAATCAGCTTGTCGCTGATATATCCGGCCTCTGCCACGATGTTAATGAAACTGTGCCAGTTGTTAAGGTTCATGACCTTGTCCAAAGCGTCCTTGAAAATCTGGAGATTTTCATGCCGGACTTCATCAGAGAACTTTCCGGTCTCAAGATTTTTACCTCTCAAAAGCATGTAGGCGTATCTCAACCGGGCACGCTTGAAACCAACGCCAACAGCCATGCGAATCAGATGAGAAGGTTCAATTGCCAAAAGTGTGTTGTAAGAGGTATTGGCGGCTGGCACTCTGGAGGCTGCTGCAAACGCATTGATCTTATCGCTGGTTTCATTCTCGTAAACGGAGATAAGAGTCTGAATGAAGTTATTCTCCGTCAGACTCTGTCCGCCAGAATTGACTCTGACGAAAATATCTGCGACGTCTTCTTCGTCTGCCGTGTAACTGATTTCCAGAGTAGGCAGAGAATAATCAGACAAATTCAGAAGCGCATTGATGTTATCTTCGATTCTATCTTCTTCCTCGTCTGTCAGCAAGGGGAGTTCTTTCTTACTGCGGCCTTCGTTGGCTTCCTTGATAAAATGTCGCCGCAGAGAACTGATGGAATTGTCCTCTTTTGCCAGGAACACATCACTGATGCGACTGATCCACTCGGTGTCCTTTTCGTATGCCTGGGACCACACGGCAAATTCGCGAGTCAGCGGATTATAGGAGATTTTTATTTCACGATCTGCGAAATTCTTGTCCTTCACCTTGACCGCAAACATAGCCGCAACAAGGGCAGTCAAACGCTGCTGACCGTCAATGACGAGTTCCTTAGGTTCTTCATAGGTTTTTGAGTTATCTCCAATCGTGCTCTTTTTGCTCTCATAATCAACTGGAGACTCCCACAGCATGATATAGCCAATGGGATAGCCCTTGAGCATAGAGTCAAACAACTCACGAACTTTATTGTCCCTCCAAACAAAAGGACGCTGAAGATCAGGCAGACCAATGCGGCCATTGCGTACATCCTTGACCAAATCCCCGACTTTACTGGGGATATTTTTAAATAATTCATTTCTCATACAAAACCCCCGGAAAACATCATTTTGGTTGCTGCAATTTCTCTCTAAAAGTCTACCATAAGTGGTGTCCGTTATAGTGGACACTTAGGATTTCAATTTGTATGTTCTATTGCGGTTGCCGCCTTCGGTAATAATGATTTCTTCTTTCACCATTTTTGTAAGCACTGCTCTGGCACGAGGACTGCTGATCTCCAACAGATCCGCAATCGTTTTACAATCCGCTTGAATCTCGCGGGTCAAATATTCGATGACGGATTGTTTTTGTCTGCTGTAAATTGCGGAATTGTTTGCCTTTATCGCTTGCTTTTTATCGCTTGCCTTTTCAAAGGCGAGCGATAAAATTGTCCGCTCTGGCTCCAGTTGCTCTGTAATCTTCGGAGTTGTCCAATTCTGATCACTCCAGACACGGAAGATATTCGGAATGCCGCTACCAGCACGTTCACCGATATCGATCAGGTTGAACATTTTCAGCATCGTTCCATTCCGCGGATCAGAAACACCGCCGCTCTTTGCGGCATCAATTTCGATGCGGAAGCTGCCTGGGTTGGACATTGTAATGCTATTACGCTTTTTGACGATGACCAGCCCCTGTCTGCCGTAATAATCGGCATTCACCAGACAGTTGGCCAGTGCTTCACGCAGAGCCTGATGCACAGGGGTATCATCCACTCTGGTGCCGCCATCCATTTTAAACGGTACCTTAATGTCCTGAATCAGCTTGTTATAGACGCGGAAATAAAAGTCGTACACATTGCCGCTCCAGTCTCCGGACGAGGAAATGATCCGGTCAGTCCAGCGGGTATCAGCGTCATACTGTTCCTGATAGTCCAGAAAGTAAGCATTGAATTCCCGCACAATGTCATATTCATTGCCAAACATGAGAAGTCCGGCAGAAGTCGGGTGCTTCTTTCCGTCAGAGCCGATGCCGACAGCGCCCAGCTTCAGGAGGAATTCCTCATCCTCCAATGACTCCCACACATGCCCGGGGCGGGACAGGCGCATTCTCTGGCGATAGCTGCGGATGCTCTCCTTGTTGAACACAGTCATGTCCATTTCATTCAGGATGAGCATGTCCTGGGTTTTCACGGAAGCATCCCGCACCATGGCCTGATATTCTTCCTTGGTGCAGCGGTAGTCGCCCTCCCCGTTACGGCGGTAGGTGCAGAGCGGGTTGCCGTCCACATACACCGGTTTATAGGAGCGCTCGGCACGGGGGACATTGATGACCACGATATGGTTGCCGTCGACCTCTTGGACGAATACATCTTTGGATGACAACACATTTACGCTGGTCTTGTTGGGATTATTGGCGATGTCCCAGAACTCCTTGATGAGTCTGGCCGGATCGGGCAGATCCACCGTGTGCAGGGATTTGTCTGCCCATTCCTCCACTCCCAGTAGGATAATGCCACCGTGGGTATTGGCAAAGGCGGAATAGGTTTCCCAAACGCTCCTGGGCAGTCCGCCAAGGGCTTTCTTGGCCTCGATGCGGTTGTTCTCCCGATATTTTTCAAGATTACTGAAGTCGATCATACCGCACCCTCCTGAATTCTATTCTCACGCCAGCTTTTTTCAAGTGGCTCATAGGGGAGACCGCGCTCCCCACAGTACTGTTTCAGGGCTTTCATCGCTTTGATGTTGGGGCGGGCCTTTCCGTTTTCCCAACGATTCACGGTCGTAAAAGAAACACCGAGAGCGTTGCCGAATTCTGTTTGATTCATCAGACAAGACAATCTGAAATTCTTAATTTCGGAACTGAACGGCATCTGCAACTCTCCTTTACCAGATAATTGAACTTATTATATCACCGATATAGCGTTTTTACAACATCAAGAATTCTCATCCCGCTATGATGAACGTCATCATATTTTGAGCTCCAATCAGAAAATATCAATTATGAAATTATGATGAAAGTCAACAGCGTTTTACTCGCAGGGTGCAGATACTTTCCCTTACTTCTGGTGCGCTTTCCCTTAAAGTGCTACCCGAATTAAGGGAATGCAATGGCTGTTACTGGTGTTCCTTGTCTATGACACCTCACGCCTTGCGCTGCCACCTTCTCAGGAATCTCTTGCACAATCTTTTCCTTGGAGTTACAATTTAGGCAGCCCAAAACGATTCCCCGCTGGGAGTATGCGAAGGTTCACCGAAAGGGGCAACTGACATGGATAAAGAACGTATGGCAGAGTTGGAGAAAATTGAAGCCCATGGTGCCGAAAATGGCTGGGTTGCACCGATGGCAGAGGAAGACCGGGAGTTCTTTGCATATTTTCGCTCGGTGTTTAAGCGTTACAATATTTCCCCCTCAAAGGCAACACGGCTGGAATATGATTTTGTGACACGAGTTGCGGAGAGTGAGTTTTATCTCCAGAAGGCAAATGCGTGAAGGTATTCTTTGTCTATAGCGACGCAAATACTGCGCCGCCTATCCCTGCATAAAGGGCTTGCTTACCCCCCCATCAGAGGTACAATGCGACAGACTGGAGAGGCAAATCATCCGTCCGCGGCACTCCGGCAAACTATAAAAACCGCTTTCTGTCCCCTGTCACGAGGGTGTTCAGAAAGCGGTTTTTGACCACATGTTTGACTACAGACAGCCGTGGAGTGTGCGGAAACAGTGGAGTCAAGAGTTGCGAAGAGCATCCATAACAAAGCAAAAGCGGCTATAAAGCACCGGAAAAAGTAGAAAAATTTTTATTCAAAAGTTTGGGAGCAAGATGTCGGGAGTTCGAGTCTCCCATCTCGGTCCAAGATGTGTTGATGAAAGATGCAACACAGAAAACGCCGCACGAAAGTGCGGTGTTTTTGTATCTTTACAGGCTTTTTTCTGGCGGAAAAGTTAGAAAAAACGAGTTTTTCGGAAAATCAGTTTTTCCACGCGAGAGGCGACATTTCAGAGATGCAGCAGAGCACTCTTGCGGACTGGTGTGACTTGAACACCGAGGCTAAAAAAGAATAAAGCATAAAAGGCAGGCCACCGTTCGGCTCCCCATGTAGGAGAGAACGGCGGCCTTTTTCGTTACATTGGTGCTTATGTTGCTTTCGCCTCGTTTGTCTATCATTCCTTGGTGGTGTTGGTAATAGCTTTCTCATAACCTTTCGGGTATGCTTGCGTTACAAAAATACGAAAGAGGTGTCCGAGAATGGCAACCACCAAAAACTTGTGCGCTCAGATCCCCATTGATCTGCATGAGCGGGTCAGCGAAGAACGGGAACGGCTGGGCCAGACCACCAGCGAGTACATCGCCAACCTCATCCAAGACTATTACAACATGATGGAAAATCAGAAAGGCGGCATTCAAATGACTGAAAAAAGCAGAACCATGGCATTCCAGATCCCCCGAAGAACTCTTCCAGCGCATCAAGCGTCACTTGGAGCGCGAGACGCTCCGAACCGGCAAAAAGCTCACCCAGCGAGACTTCGTGCTGAACCTGATCACGCAGGCACTGGACGAAGCGGACGCTGAGAACGCCACGGAGCAGAACGCTCCCAATGAGGCCCATGTCGCGCCCCGTGTGGCCGACGTGACCGCTCCAGCGGGCACGGACACCCCCCACGAAGATAACGCCGTGTAGGCCCACGTTAAAGCCCAAACAAAAGAACACGATTTAGGGAAAAGCCACCCAGGGCATCCGAATCTCTCGGATGCCCTGGGTGGCTTTTTGCGTTTCGCCAGAAAGGAGGTCATCACTATGGCAAGCGAGATCAAAAGACGCTTTACAGACACAGAAATGCGGATCGCCAAGGAAACGGATCTGCCGGAACTGCTGACCCATTTGGGCTATCAGGTGCGGCGGATCGGCAGATACCATACCACAGCGGAAATGGACAGCCTGCGGATCAAGGACCGCCGCAAGTGGTTTCGGTACTCGCAGAATACCGGCGGGGACGCCATTACCTTTTTGCAGCAATTCTGCGGCAAGAGCTTTCCAGAGGCTGTGGAGTACCTGTTGGCCTTTCACGGCAGGGCCAGAGACTCCCCCACCAAAGCGGCGCCTTTTGTCAAGCGGGACGAGGTGCAAAAGCCCTTTACCCTGCCTCCCCGGAATACGGATGACCGCAGGGTGTTTGCCTACCTGCGCAAGCGCGGCATCGCCCCACAGGTGATCCGCCAGTTTTTGAACAGCGGCCTGGTGTATGAGGACGCCGAGCATCACAACTGCGTGTTCGTCGGAAAGAACAGCGCGGGACAGGTAAAATAATCCCAAAATGCTGATGATTAACAAGGCGATTGCGGAAGCAACGGAAGAAAGCCATAAGATCAGCACTCTGCGGGCCAATGGCTTGCTGGACGCGGATATCTGCGCCGCCCGCATGAATGCCATCAGCGCCAAACTGACTCAACTCCGTGGAGAACGCCGCTGGTTGTCGGAAAACGAGGCTTTGGATGAAACCATGGATGCCATTCGCAAGATGACAGCTGTCATAAATAATGGGCCGGAACAGATGAATACCTTTGATGAGGACTTGTTCGACAGCTTGGTGGAGAAGGTCATCGCGGAATCCCAGACACGCATCCGCTTCCGGCTTTGTGGTGGTTTAGAACTGGCAGAACAATTGGAGGTGGCGGCAAGATGATCAACCGAAAAATTTTTATATGGGTACAGGATTCGAAACGGTATATTGGAAATCGTACCGGAAGAACAACAGACGGTGAAGCGAATCTTTACCCTCTATAATGCCGGGGCTTCCTACCAGGGCATTTCCGATGCATTGAATCAAGGAAATATCCCATACAGTCAGGAAGTTCCTCTTTGGAATAAGCATAAAGTGAAGCGTCTCTTAGAAAATCCACGCTACACTGGCCAGGATGACTATCCGGCCATTGTGGACATGGAGGAGTTTTTCGGGCAGGGCGGCAGAGGACAGCCGAGAAAAATGAAAAGCGCCGCCCACATGGAGAGAAATCTCCCATCACATATCTGACACCGTATTTCCAGTGCACCTGCGGCGGAAAGCTTATCCGCATTGGCGGTAAATGGTTGGATAGCGACCTGTACCAACAGGGGCTTCAAGTACACACCGGCACGGGAAATGCGAGTGGACTTGACCTTTTTGGAGCTTTGGTCGTTGCGAGGGCAGCAGCCCGCCCATGAAATCAGATGCTTTGCGGAAGGAAACACCGACATATCGGCACCGATTTCCGAGATCAGTGCGATGGCGGTCATAATGTTTCCGGAAAAGCCGGGGACAGTCTGAAGCAGTTCCAACTGATAGGGGTACTGCTGAACCAGACAAAGAATTTCCTTTTCTACATTGGTTTTGTGGACTTCCAGCTCATCCAGGTGCTGCAAACATTCTCTGAGCTTTACGGCTTGTTGGTGGGAGATAGTGCCATCAATAACGGCCTGAATTTCCTCAACAGGGTGCTTGCAACGTCTGTCGATGAACGGGGCAACCTGAAAGGTCTCACCGGGATGCTCTAAAATGTAGCGGATAACGGAACGTGAGGATTTCCCAAACACGTCAGAAAACACATCATCCAGCTTCAAATTGGAAACGGTGAGACAATTTAATGCCCGGTTCTTTTCACTGGTCATTATATTAGTGAGCTTGGAACGGTAGCGCATCAGGTCGCGCAACTGGCGAATGTCCGGCGGAGGGATAAAACTTGGGTTGACCATATCGCACATATACAGGTCACAAATCCACTTGGCATCCTTATGGTCGGTTTTGTTGCCCTTTTGGGGTTTCGTGTATTTTGGATAGGCCAAAGTTACCCAGCAGGTTTTCTCAAGGATATTAAACACCGGTATCCAAAACTTACCGGTGGATTCCATACAAACATCGTTACAGTCGTATTTGGCAAGCCAGTCAGCCAGTTTCTGCAAGCCTTTTGTAAAGGAGGAAAAGCGAGCCTGCTTATACTCTGTACGTCCATTTGTGTCAGTAATTCCCATACAGGCGTAAATCCAAGTCTTGTGAACATCCAGTCCACAGCAGTTTTTGCGGAAAATCTTAAATGCCACATATACCTCCCAAGATAGATTGGAAAGATTCGGCAGTGACTGGTCATCCGGCAAAATCGAGTCGATTTGAAAGAGATAAGTTTACGGGCTACTTGTTTGCGCCATTCGTTGATGCCTTAACGGATGACCGACGCCATATAGAAATGCGGGGTTGCCGCTATACAGCCCCACCACTCACCTCCACGGGTTCTGTAGTGTACCGAACGCTCCGTGGATATTGTAACAAATTTTGCAAATGTACGAAAGGCCGCAGGTTTCATAACCACGTCGGTGCCTTTCGCAGAAAGGCGGATTATACACAAATGAAGCGCGGGATGAAAAGCTGTTGCCCGCTCGTCTCGGATGAATGTTGCTTCTATGATGCGACTTAATGGATGTTGTCTCTGGAATTGTTTTCAGTAACCGTGCCCCGGAGCGCCGATCCAAATCTGCTGAAAAAAACAGCGCCACTCAGACGAAAAACCGTCCGAGTGGTGCTGCTATTCGCTATGAAATTACTGGATGGCATCCTTCAGGGCCTTGCCGGACTTGAAGGCAGGCACCTTCGCCGCGGCGATCTCGATGGTCTCGCCGGTGTGGGGATTGCGGCCCCGACGGGTGCCGCGCCGATTTTTTCAAATTATGTGACGCCGTCACAGTAGAACCGCCTGTCATGCGGTATACTATACCTAAACAAAGGAAAGGAGCTGGCAGATATGGCAGCTATGAATATGAATCAGGAACAGTTTGAGCAGGCGATCCGGGAAAAAGCCCGTTTTGGTGGATTTCTCCCCTGCATGGATCTGACGGCGGTTCCCGAAGCTCGTGGAGACCAGCGGTGCTGTACCGGAACGGAAAGGCCGTGGATCTTCCGGGGAAACCGCTTCATTCAGGGAGCCTTGGCGAAATGGTTCAGCTGGCCATGTTTACCGGCGGCCCGGGCGGACCCCCGCCCTGTACGCGAACGTCGTGGGCGTCTGCCGGCGGGCGAGACCGAGCAGATCGGCTTTGAGAACTCGACGGCTACTCTCTGGCGGAGAAGATGCAAAAAGCAGGCGGCGCCTTCTCAGCCGCGTGGCGAAAAAGTGATCCTCGTCCACCGCAGAGACGCCCTGCGGGCCACCAAGATCTATCACGAGCCGCTGGCACAGGCCGAAAACGTGGAATTCCGCTGGAACAGCACCGTTTCCGCGCTGCTTTCCGGGGACAGGCTGACCGGTGTCCGCCTGTGGGACACCGTTACCGGTGAGGAAAGCGTGGTGGACTGCGACGGCGTATTTGTCAGCGTGGGCCGACAGCCCGCCACGGCGCTGGCGGCGGGTCAGCTATCGCTGGACAAGGGCGGCTATATCGTGGCCGGAGAGACCACGGAGACCAGCGTTCCCGGCGTTTACGCCGTGGGCGATGTGCGGACAAAGCCTCTCCGTCAGGTGGTCACCGCCGTGGCAGACGGCGCGGTGGCAGTCCACATGGCGGAGGAATATATCGCGGGAGGCATCTGACATGAAGAAAAAGCTGAAAAAGTGGCTCCGCCCGGTGCTCTTTACCCTTGGCGGCGCGCTAATGGGCCTCGGATACTACGCCCTTGTGGGCTGCTCCACCGGAAGCTGCGCCATCACCGCCAGCCCGGTCAACACCATGCTGTACATGGGGCTGATAGGCTGGCTTCTGTCCGGGATCTTTGGCAGCCAAAAGGCATGACGAGGCGTAGATGGATCGTCAGGGCATATTGCCATAGAAGTCCATCCACTCGTCAACCCCGGATTTGCTGTGCGAACTCTCCGTGTGAGCCAACTCGTGCACGCTCCTCTCAAACCTCCAAATTAAGAATGTTCAAGTTGAATATTCATTGAATATGACAATTATCGTGCAGTAATGGGAATGATAACTGAAATTTTCGATACCGAGACAGCAAAAGTGAGAACGGCGAAAACCGTTCCCACTTGCGTTTTGTATGCAGCTTTTCCTGCGTCACATCGTAGAGAAAGATGCCTTCGCCCAGCAACGTATCGTTAGTGTCATGCTTACGGATGTTAAAGAGAACGGAGCAGTCGTGTTTCTTGGAAAGCTGTACAATATCATCCCCGGTAAAAAGCCATTCACCAGGGCCTTTAACAGCGCCCCATCCGCATTCTCATACACCGCAGTGGAGCTACCACCATATTTTTCAGGTAACTGCCCATTTATATGCCGCATCCTCCCTATAGTTCTTTTAGCATAGAAAGGATTTGCGCGCCACTTTGTCAACAGGTCCGTTATTGTACCTTATCAATCCTTGACAGCACCTTATCTAAGTCACGGACAACGTGCCAATTCCGAACAGATTCCGAACATCAGCTCACATTTCTGTCCCAAATAAAGCAAAAAAATCCTGAAACCATTGCGGTTTCAGGATTTTAGCTGGTCGGAGTGTAATTATAGGATCTCAGAAAACACAGATATATCAACGGTTTGCTGGTTGTCGGCAAGAGGTATTTATTCTAAATTGCATTCTAATTGCAAGTTATTAATTTTGTATTATTCCAGTGCATAAGGGCGATTGCGTGGCAATACCTTTAGACCTACAAAGCCGAACTCACTTAGTGTTTTTTCAAAATAGTGATACACATCTGGCACAGAAATCTTCGACATCAACCTAGTGAATATTTTTATTTCTTTATTTTGTTCATCAATATGAACATCCTCAACAATAATACAGGACTCTACAACACGTACTTTTTTGCAGTCTATCGAAGATTCTCTTCACTTGATAAGGCCTAGAGTTTTTCTTCATAATTAAACACAAACATAGTTCTTTTTAGGAGGAATATACTCTTCCTCAGACTGCGGGAGCGAGCGAATAGCTTGAACCGAGTCCTCCAAATTATTAAGTTTTTGAAGGATGTACCATAGAATGTTTGAATTTTCTTTATCGGATTGATCTACAAACTGAGTTTCAGAGATCTTTATTATCTGGGCTTCTCTATCAAACTCTTGAATTACGTCGTATATCGGACTACCTTCTTTATTAAAGTCAATTTTAGCTTCTGCTGCGATAATATTATCTTTTAATTCCAGCACTCCTTGTGCATCATTTTGGTAAAAAATTGTTCGCTCCATTATTATATCAGATGGCAGAGGAGTACCCTTTTCCGCAATCATTATGACAGGCTTGCCAAGGCTATGCCGAAAAGCCAACTCGTACATTACGTTCGGATTTTTATTTGTCAAATTAGCAATAGCTAATTTATCCGAGTATATTTCTTTAATAATTTGTTTAGTGATTGAGCCGGGTTCGCTAATCTTGTGAGCTACCACCAATTCATATTTGTCGCATAATGCAGGTCGAATGGCTGCATCAATGATACCTTCAATATGTCGACGTATAGGGTCGGAATCGTCTCCTATGGGCGTAATAATAAAACAGCGATCCTGACTATTCATAAAATAACTCCTTTGTTAAATGTAGATATGAAAGGCATCAATTTTCTTTTATTATATATTACTTTTTTAGACAATACAACTTAAAATTCTAAAAGTTTCTAGTAGAGTACTGCGAGAACAACGCCGCCCAACAGGACAACGGGCGGCGTTTTCATATATAAAACCATGAAGGGAGGTCACTTCCACCCGGCCAGTCTGCGGACTGGCTTTTTTTCATGCCACAAAAAGGAGGTTTGCAAATGGCAGATGATAAGAAAAATATTCCCGAGACAGCCCCGCCCGCCGAGGCTCCCGCTCCTGCGGTAGAAAATGCCGCCGTGCTGGAGCAGCCCTCTCCCGGGCCTGCGCTGACCGACGCAGAGGCGGTCATGCTGGAGCATGAGGGGCAGGCGGCGCTTTTTGAAATGGGTGAGGCCGTGCCTGATCCCGCCGACGCTGTTACTTACACCGAGGTGGAGGAGCCTGCCGCTCCCGAAGTCCCCAAGGCTGAAAAGGAGCAGGCGCAGCCGCCTGATCCCGGCAAGGATGCCCCCGCCCCGGCACATTCCGGCAAGGTGGTGGATTTTGCCGCCGCCCGTGACGAGGCGGCCAAGGAGGAGAAAAAGGCGGTCAAGCAGAAGCCGCCCACCGAAAAGGACAAGCCCGCCAAACCCGGCAGAGGCCGACCGCCCAAGGATGGCAAGGCTGCTCCCGATAAGGCCAAGCCGTCCAAACCTCGGGACAAAAAATCCCAAAGCAAGCCCATCCCGGAGAAGCCTGCCGTGGATAAGGGTGGCGCTCCCGCTGGTGCGGAGATCACGCCAGAGCCGTCTGCGCCCCGTGACGCCACCCGCGCTGAAAAAGAGGAGATCGTCTATCTCAACCTGTCTGACCTGCATCCGTTCAAAAATCATCCCTTTGGTGTCCGGGACGATGCGGAGATGCAGGGGCTTGTGGAGTCGGTCAAGGCGGCGGGCGTCAATCAGCCCGCGCTGGTGCGTCCCCGTGAGGACGGCGGCTATGAGATCATTGCGGGCCACCGCCGCCAGCGGGCAAGCGAGCTTGCCGGATTTGCGAATATGCCGTGTATTGTCCGCAACATGACGGACGATGAAGCCGTCCTCGCCATGACGGATGACAACCTCCGTCACCGTGAGCGTATTTTGCCCACGGAAAAGGCGCAGTCGCTCAAAATGCAGGTGGAGGCCATCAAGCACCAAGGCTCCCGCCCCGGTGAGGAGGACAAGGATGCCGGAAAACGCTCCACGCAGGTCGTGGGAGATCGCAACGGCATGAACTACAAGCAGGTGCAGCGGTATATCCGCCTGACCGAGCTTGTGCCGGATTTGCAGAAAATGGTGGACGAGAAAAAGCTGGCGTTCACCCCGGCGGTGGAGGTCTCATTCATCCGCCCCAAAAATCAGAGGTATATCGCCGTGTCCATTGAGGGGCAGCAGTCCTCGCCATCGCTGTCGCAGGCACAGAAAATGCGGGAGCTGGGCAAGGAAGGCAAGCTCAACGGCGATGTGATCGACGGTATTCTGTCGCAGGAGAAAAAGGAGGTAGACAAGGTGATCATCAATAGTGCGGAACTGGAAAAGTATTTCGGCAAGGACAAGTCCCCGAGGGAAATGAAAGACAAGATCATTTCTCTGCTGGATAACTGGAAGGCCAAGCAGCCGCCCGAGCTGGGCAAGCCCGAAAAGAAAACGGATTTGGAAAAGTGACCTTGGGACTTTTTGTCCCGAGGTCTTTCGTTTCCCCGGATGGCTCTTGTGGTTATATCCCCCGTCGCCGCCCGTATTCCAGCATGGCCGGGAACGGGCTGTCAAGGGTGCATCGCACCGCCGTTTTCGGCGGCCAGCCCTTGACCGCCTGTCCTGGCTATGCTTTTTCTCCGGCAAGCGGCGGGGGTATATCCTCCAGAGCCGCCCCCTTTCCCAAGAATGGGAAAGGGCTGGGGTTTGGGTTGACCCACTATTATAAAATTGGAGGTTTTTACAATGAAACGACCCCTCGCGTATGTTACCGCCGCGTGGTGCGGCAGCGACCACGAAAACGCAAAGCTGGCGGCGCAGTATTGCCGCACGGTGTATGAGGCGGGCTTTTCGCCCATCTGCCCGACGCTATATCAGCCGCTTTTCCTCAATGACGCCGTTCCCGAGGAGCATAAGAGCGGCATCGACATGGGGCGTGACCTGCTCCGCCGCTCCCATGTGCTGGTGGTGTGCGGCCAGACCGTTACCGAGGCCATGAAGAACGACATCGCCGTTGCCCAGCGGCTGGGGATCACCGCCACCACCCTTGAGGGCATTTTGACCGTGAAGGGACAGGGGCGCAGATAAGATGACGGCGCTCCGGCTGGGGAGCCTGTTTGACGGGATCGGCGTGTTCCCCGCTGGCGGCGGTACGCTGCGGCATTGAGTCCGGTATGGGCAAGCGAGATCGAAAAGCCCCTATCTCCATCACCAAACGACACTCTCCCGATATGGAACACTTGTGGGATACGAAAGTGGACGGCGGGAGATCCCGCCCGTCCATATATGGGCTCAAGTCAAAATTATGCCGAAGAAATAGTTATTCCGAAGTTGCTGCATCAAGTCCCAGGTCAAGCAGCATCCGTGCTCAAATCAAGTCAACCCAGACAGTTTCAAGATCATCTCCTCGTTATCAGCCCAGATTTCATCGGGTGCGGGCTTGGCCTTGCGGACAGCATCGGCCTTTTGAATCGCAGCCCGCTTCATCTCGGTGTCCGCATGGGCGTAGATCATCGTAGTTTCAACCTGTGCATGGCCAAGATACTGCGAAAGCAGCACCATGGGCATTCCAGACTGGTATAAGTGCATTGCCCGTGTGTGCCGCATCATATGCGGGTGGATGTGTTCCGGGACTTCCGGGCAAACAAGCTTCGCCATGCTTCCGTATTTTATAAAGAACGCAGATACCGTATCGGGAGACATTTTTTGCTGTGTCCCATGAATCACAGTGAAGAAAAGTGGTGCTTCACTGTGGTAATCTGCGGTCGGATGAAACTTGCGCAGATATTGCTTGCAATGCTGAACCGTCTTGCTGAGCAGTGGGACTGTGCGGATTTTGCGCCCTTTTCCGTGCAGATACGCAATCGGGTGTTTTGCGTCAAGGCGCAGATCACAAACTTTCATATCGAGAAGTTCACTGCACCGGGCTGCGGTATCGTACATGAGGATCATGAATACCAGATTCCGCAAATCTTTGGGCTTGGATGGATCAGGCTGCTGAAGCAGTGCAGTCAATGACGGTTCGGTCAGAAATTCAACGATCCGCCCATGAGACTCCTTGGAGGGGATGTTGCAGGCGGAAAGGTACAGTGCCGTTTGTGTGCAATCAATCTGTCCAGCAAAATCCAGAAAAGACCGCAGTGCCATCAAGCGCTGGTTGCGGGTAGAGGCACTGCATCTCCGCGCATTTTCCAACCAGGCCAGGAAACCGAGAATGGCGTCCCGGTCAATGCGGGAGAAAGTCAATTCGGTGGCTCCAATTCCCATCTCATCTCTCATATAAGCTACAAAAAGATTGAGCGTCTGTCTGTAGGAGAGAATCGTATTCTCACTGAGGCAGCGCTGCTTGGGCAGATAGTCCAAAAGGAAACGCCGAACCACATCAAAAAAATCATTCATCGGCCCTTACCTCCGGCAAGAACGCTTCAGCAGAAGAAAACGCGAATCCGGACATCTCCTCCAGCAAACCGGGGACCAGATGGATGTAGTAGTAAGTGTCCGAGAGCTGTGCGTGGCCCATGTATGCACTCAGATAGGGCAGCATGGCGTTCAGGTCTTTGCCCTCACGCATCCAGCGATACAGCCTGTGGGTAGCGAAAGTATGACGAAAATCATAAAGACGCGGGGAACGGCGGCCAGTTCCTGTAATGGCGGCTTTCTTCAAAACCTGGCGGAACGTCTTCTCCAGCCCCCTCTTTCCGTAAAAGCCGCCCTCAGAGTTGGGGAAGAACGGCTCACGTTCTGGCATAACGGAGGCTACGATGGCGCTGCAATCTGAGAGCATCTGCGTCACATCTTCTGCCATCATAACAATGCGGCTCCCGTGCTTCTTGCTCTCCATAATGTTCAGCCGCCCAATTTCCAAATCTACATCGCTTACTCGAAGCTTTCTGGCCTCAGCCGGACGCAGACCGCAGCAATACATCAGCTTTACCATAGCCGGGATCACATATTGCCGTACCGGGAAACCGCCTCTCGGTTTCAAATGGTCGAAAACATCCCAAATTGTCAGGATGTCGTCCTCGGTATAGATGTACGGAGCGTAAGGAGCATCTTTCCTGGCAATATCCGGCGGCAGAACGTAGGCGGCCTCACCGTTGCGATTCAGGTATCTGGCAAACTCGCGCACCGGCATCATGCGGTTGCGGAAGGTATTGTTGCCCTCTGTATTCTTTTTCGTAGCCCAAGCCAGGCAAAGCTCCTCGGTCAGAAAGTTTTCTTCAGGGAAATGCGTCATGCAAAAGCGGTCAAAGTCCCGCAGGAGGCGAGAGGATTCCAGATAACCAAACCCCAATGCGTTTTTCTGCGCGATAAAGTCCTCGATTCGGGCAGCAAAGCAGCTCTCAAAGGTGTACGTCATTTCAGCCCCCGCCTTTCTGTGGGAGAGCAGGGGCAACGCACACTGCTTCAGTCCTTGCTCATCAATAGACAGATACAGCTTCATAGAGTCCATATCCCTGTGGCCGAGAAGCTGCTGGATCAGTTCAAAGGATACCTCATTCTGGAGCAGTCTTGTCCCAAATGTCCGGCGAAGCGCGTGAAAGGCACGACGTTTCGCCGGAATTCCTGCCAGCTTCATGTGCTTGGAAACAACCCCGCTGGCAGAACGCGCGTCAAGCGGGCGGATCACTCCCGTATGGCACAGGAAGATATTCGGAAGCGCGGAATCCGGGCGGCCATTGAGAATATAATCCGCAATCGCGTTCCCGCTTTCTACTTCCAGTGGAAGGGACAGCGGCTCACCAGTTTTGTGTTGAACCAGACGAATTTCCCTCGCCCTCCAATCAATGCTACCCAGTTCCAGCCGAACAACGTCACAGGCCCTCAGACCGCTCTGCGCAGCCAGTACCATCATGGCATAATCCCGTTTCCCAATGGCCGTAGTCCTGTCCGGATGTTCCAGCAGATATTCCAGTTCATCCTCAGTAAAGCCCTCATGGAACATTTTTCGGGTTGCCATAAGTTCCGGCAGAGACTGACTCAGGTCAGTGATTGTCAAGTTACGTTCAAATAAAAATCTCAGAAACAGCCGCACAGAAGAAATTGCTGAACCAAGTCCACCGGCGTAATGCGCTGCAAAACTGGTAACACACCCATTTACATTTATCAGAGTGAAATCCGCCAAAGAGCGGAACCCATGATCCTCCATTTCAAACAAGAACCGACGTATAGCGCTCCTGGCGACATTGCGTGTAGTCTCAGCCATGCTTTCGCTTTGTTTGGTGTGTGTACAAAATTCTCTTAAAAGTGAGTTGAACGGCTCAACAAGTTCCCGTTGCCCCCAGTTTGGAACCTTCGCCAAAGTAATATGACCTGTCTGGTGCATCTCTTGTATCCAATACGCAGCCTTGCGCAAGTTTTGATATGAGCCTCTGCCAATTTGCCCGTACTCATATTGAATCCGTTTCTCTGCAACGATCTGATCCAAAATTTCTCCCGAAAATCGATCTGTCCCAGATTCATAGTGTCGATTCAAGATGATCGCCAGACCTTCGTTCCTGTAATGGCCAACTGTTGCGTCAGTAAGGCCAAGTTCCAACATCGCGCTGTTGGTTCTCCAGACCAGCGCGTAAATGTTATCCAAATCCGCAAGCTGCTCTGGAGTTGGTGTGTCCTTCCAGATGCTTTGTCGTGGTCGCCGCAATGCAGGCATCCAAGGGGACAACGGCGGCAGATCCACTGAGCCTTTTTCTGCACAATGTTTTAAGAGTTCGCATCCCCTGCGGAGCAGTCTCCACTTCCAGACCGAAAATGCCCCTTGATCAAAAAATTCACGCTGTTCAAGTAAAAATGCATCTAACATTTCAGGGGCTGCGCAAAGAATACCTTTTGCTTGAAAGTGGCGGATGACGCAGCCAATGCCGGTGTGGGTATATGCGTGCAGACTTTTGCCGCTTATACCTTGGTCAGATAAAAGTTCCAATATTTGCGTAGCGGTTGCAACCAAATCAATCGTTTCCATAGTCCTCCTCCTGTATCTTTGATGGCAGGCTGTGTTGCCTGCGCTCTCATTATACAGGTTTGGCGGACGCTTTTGTTATTCCGATGTTTTTGTGGAAAGTCCAGGATTTATGGGACTTGATGCAGCAATTCCTGCGCCTGGCAGAGAGGGCGGGCTGCCCGCCGCCGGCGGAGATCGAACTGTTCTTGAAACAGGGCGGCGCGTACCAGTCACCAGACCCTTTCAATGCTTCCGTATGCGGGGGGAGCCGCCAAAAGAGCGGACGGAAAACAGCGTTCCGAAACAGCTTCGGATTTCCAACTGACCCTTTTCCCACTCTGTTAGCCGGTACGGTAACGCCCTTTGCCTTTTGGTATGAGGACGATCCGGCGGGCGGCTGTATCCGTTTCCCACGGAAACGGAATGTGAGCGGCTGATGGGGCTGCCGGAGGGCTGGACAAGGTACGGTGCGGACGGCAGGAAATCCTATCCTCCCACCGTTACCGGGCGTTGGGAAACGCCATTTATTGGGACAAAGCCATTATGTTAATGATGGGCACAAAAATGGCATGAATACAAGGCTTCTGTGGATTTTACTGCACATAATACTCCACATTTCAACCTTTAATCATAGCAGCTAAAACCTTTAAAGTAAGGGCTTACTTTTTCCGCTTGTTCAAGTAGAATTGTCATTGTAATAGGAGAAATTTCTACATGAAGGGCGGTGGGTATATTGCCAAACAAGCTAATCAAAGACCTCATTGACAAAGGTGCAGTAACTCTAAAAGAACAGGGATATTCCATACGCAGTAGCGAATACACCCTATTGACATGGAAGCAATTTCAAGAGTTCTGCAATAAAAAGGGATATGAAACATATTTGCCCTCGCATAAAGATGAATTCATCACAGAACTCGGCAAGTGCACTCCACCTTTAAGGCAGTCCACAATTGACCGCAAAGCCGGAAGCATGAAAATGCTTGATCTGCTTGCCACCAAAGGTACATGGGGAAAGGGGATGCTCAATCCTCTGCAAGAGTTGTTGCCGGAATTCAACTCCTTTCTTGATGCGCAGGAAGAATATCTCATCAAAACCGGTTATTCAGAATGCACCAGAGAAACGATGCGAAATTATATCTCCGTAGTTATGCGGTACTTTCAGAATGCTGGTATATCAAAGCTGGAAGAGCTTAACAGCTCACATGTCTCGGCATATCTGCTGACTCTGAGAGGCCATGCAAAAAGTACAGTGCGTTGTGAATTCAGCCGACTGCGGAAGTTCCTGTCGTATCTGTATTTGCTTGGATATACATCCGAAAATCTTGCACCTCATGTACCTGAATATCGTCTGGGACAAGCACAGAGCATAATTAAAATCTGGGAGTCAGAGGAAATCAATGCAGTATTGGAAACCGTGAACAGAGCCAGCCCAAAAGGAAAACGAGACTATGCTTTCATTACTATTGCCGCTGAACTTGGTGTGCGAAGCAAAGATATCTGCAATTTGAAGTTGTCCGATATTGACTGGGAGCTTTGTTCAATCTCCTTTGTGCAAAGCAAGACGGGCAAGCCGAACACACTTCCTCTCAGCGAAAAAGTGGGATCTGCTATTATTGACTACCTGCATATTCGTCCGCAAACAAAATGCGAATACCTGTTTGTCAGTTTGAACCCTCCATATGGCAAGATGAAATCAATCCATTCAGCGTTCCATAGGTATGTCGCGCGTTCAGGGGTAAAAGTGCCAATTCATGCGCATCACGGCCTGCATTCTCTTCGGGCAACCGTTGCGACAAAACTGCTATCTGCCGATGTGTCTCCAGATATCATTTTTTCATTTCTTGGCCATTCGGACCGAGAATCTCTGGGACATTACATCCGTCTGGATATTGAAAACCTGCGTGAATGCGCCCTGTCGTTTGAGGATGGTGATCTCTTATGAGCAGAACTTACGAGTACAGAAGCGGACTGGCAAGTCAAATAAGTGCTTTTATTGCAGAAAAGCGGGCCTGCGGATGTAAGTATGAAAAAGAAGCCAAAACCTTTCAAACATTGGACCGGTTTCTCGTAGAACAAGGAATCAATACTCCAGTGTTGCCGGAATTGGTCGTTGAGAAATGGATTGAAAAGCGGCCCAATGAAAAGCGTAAAAATCAAAAATGGCGGCTTAATTTCACAAAACGCTTTGCAAAATATCTTCAATTGAATGGCTATGCCGCATACTACCCCGAACTTACCATTTCATCTCGAGATGATGCTGACTTTTCTCCCTGCATTTTTACGAGCGATGAGTTGGCACGTATTATGAAATATTTTGAAACGATGGTTCCAAGCAGGCAATGCCCTACTGCGCACCTTTGTCTTTCCTTTGCTGTTTAAGACTCTGATCTGCTGTGGATTACGTGCCGGAGAGGCAACCCGGCTCCGTGTAAAAGATGTAGATCTTATAAACGGCGTTTTGCAGATTTGGGAAACAAAGCATGACAAACCAAGATATGTTCCTCTGTCTAAAAGTCTGTGGGCGGACTACGAACAATATTTTGAAGAAATCCATGCGGAATTCCGGTAACAACTATTTCTTCCCCAATCCCCGAAAAAGCTGCTATCATACAACCACAGTCTACAACCGGTTTCGGGATGCGCTATGGCATTGTGGAATTGCGCATAAAGGACGTGGATACGGTCCGAGGGTTCATGACCTTCGTCATACCTTTGCCGTTCGTTCTATGCAAAAGCTGAAAAAATCCAAGAGCGACATCGTGACTACACTTCCATACCTTTCGGCGTATCTCGGCCATTGCAACATGAGTGCGACGCAAATCTATCTGCATTTAACAGCGGAATGTTACCCTGAATTTATTCAAAAGCAGTGCGATTATCTTGGCGATACGATTCCAACGTGGAGGCGCCGAATGAAAACTGCTGATTTTTCCGCACATTTGACGGAGTTTCTTTCCCATTACCTGCCCGAACTTAAAAATATCAGTACGAACACGATTTCATCATACTGCGATGCATTTCGGCTATTCCTTGGCTATTGCCAGGATGTAGAGGGGATGAGGATTGAAAAGCTTTCCATAGATGATCTGACGCCGGAACTCGTTGACCATTTTTTGCAATGGCTGAGGATAGAGCGAAACAATGGAACCGCGACGCGTAGCCAACGTCTTGCAGCCATCCGCTCATTTGTTAAATACCTGCAGATAAAAGAGCCGCGCCTTTTGCTGAATTTCCAGCAAATACTGGCAATCCCAGTGAAAAGAGCTGAGCGCAAAGCGATTAATCCGTTGACAAAAGAGGCGATTGCGCTGATCCTGCGCCAGCCGGATACATCCACTCTCAGCGGCAGAAGAGATGCCACTATCCTGTGTTTTCTTTATGATACAGCAGCCCGTGTGCAGGAAATCTGTGACTTACGTATTGAAGATGTCCGTCTTGATTATCCTGCAAGTGTCAAGATCCTTGGTAAAGGCAGAAAAACCAGGGTAGTTCCCATTTTGCCGGCAACGGCGCAGAACTTGAAAAAATATCTTACTGAAATGCACATGCTTGCACCGGAATGTTGCGTCTTTGTGCTGACGATTAAATAAACTCTGAGTGCTGACCACCTCGTTGCTTTTGAACACATCCACACGCTGACGGCTGAACACGGCATGGTGATCGGTGGCGGTGAGAGTATAGGCGATGCCCTGTTGATACCCAATCCCGTTCCCGCCGTTCATAGGCTGCCGGTCAATGGCATTTCCGGTGATACAGAATATCGTGTCCGGTTCTGCGACCAGCGGGACATTGTTCCCACCCGTACCGTAACGGGCTGACATTGTGGGCGCCACAGAATGTGGGCCGGTGTAGCGGGCATCGATCCCGTGGTTCTCGAATACAAGCGGCTGGTGGCCATGCTCCTGTGCCCGAAGTGTTCCGGCAACATTTTCGCTGCAGGCAATGGCGCTTCCGCCCTGGTCATTAAGGCACAGGATGGATGGCATACAGTTCCCGCTGGCGGTTCCTTTCAAGGTAGGCGAGACTTCCTCTCCATAGCCAATACTGCCCGCAGAAGCACCAGCTCCAGCAGAAAAAGCAGCTGTAAAAATGGCGGGATACCCTTGTCCGGGCATACCGCCGCCTCCGCTTAGTGCTGTGTGCCGCTCCTCGGAAAGGAAGCAATCACCGTTGCCTTTGGCCGTGATTCCGGCCACAAAGGTCTGCTGTTTCATCCCTGGCTGGGCGGTCAGCGCCGCGGCTACATCATGAAGATCCCGCACCTCGTCCCGCTGATTGGCGGCAAAGGCGGTGAGCACACCGTTTCGTCCAGTGGACATACCACAATTAACACCGAGAGTGGCTGCCTTTTCTCCTGTCAGGTCTCCGTTGTATCCGTCGAATCCGATGGGGCCAGTCCCGCCTGGAGGATCAGAGCATCCCGGAGCTGAGGCGGCAGTTCCTTGCCTCTGGCCTCCGCTCGACGCAGAATACCCAGGCAGGCGGTTTTGCTCAAATAGTATTTGCGGGGCGGATCGTCCTGCAAAATCTGCGACAAGGAAGATTCTCTTGCGACGCTGGGCGACACCCCAGAATTGAGCATCCATGACTCTCCAAGCCAGGCTGAATTGATTTCCCAGAATGATTGCCCCAGCAGATTCCCAGCGCCCGGAGTCAGGTCGAGGCACTGAACAGGAGCCGTCTTTAATTCGGACAATCTCCTCGAGGACGATGCGGAAATCTTCGCCGCCCGCTGAACTGAATAATCCTGGTACATTCTCCCAGCACATATATCGAGGTCGAACAG
>VOFI01001948.1_pt1 | contig 42111 bp, 66 predicted proteins | sample 5384131 | NCBI WGS metagenome assembly VOFI01 (sample SAMN12384728, study PRJNA508395) | human gut metagenome | isolation source: healthy gut H | host: Homo sapiens | reverse complement strand
ATTCCTATCGTACCAAGTCCCGAACAAAATCAAGCACAATCCATACTATTTTTTAAAAGGATTTTTTCTCGTTTTATTTTCTTCTCCATACTCCTCTCCTTTATCACTTATTTTCATCTGTATTTATAAGATAATGATGGTCATTTCCGAACACGCAAGGTTAGTTTCTTCCATTTGTTGTTAGTTATGACTATTATTCTGTTAAAATATATATTATACTCTTTCTGATTGTCAATATTTTTTTCCACTTATTTCGTACCCTTAAGTACGAAATCTTCATTTTCTAATCTCCTTATAAATACGTTATTTTTCATATTATTTGATAATTTTTATCAATATTTTTTCTTTTTACTTGTTAATAAATTGTAAAACAGCGGCATTATACCATAAAAAAAGAAGTACTATATGCTCCTGATTTTACATACATTACTTCTTTTAAGACATATTTATCAAATCTATTATCTGTTAACCTCTCGCATTTTTAACACTTACAGCTTAAAAATCAATCGTGCTGTACTCTCTGGCATATGTGCTTCTCCAACCGAACTGGACACAGTAATCAAAAGATTTCCACGTAACGTTCCATGGTCAAAATTCTGAAAAACACATGCATTCAAAGGTATTTTTATCCTTCCGTTCTTTACATCTGCAATTTTATACATATCCCCTTGCAAATATTTCAGACAGGTAAGATGCCCTTTCATCTGTTTTCCATTAATCCGAGATACCGCATGCATTTCTCTGATTGTCAATTCGAGATAACAGCCTCTTTTATTACGTTTCACAATCCCGAGAGGTTCGAATCCATTTTCTGCCATGGATCGACGACTCCCATCTGTCTGCAGGATAGAAATCACAACTGGATGATTGCCATACTCCACAAGTTCTTCTATGTTTCTAATCTGATTCTGTTCTTTTTTTGCATTCGAATTTCTTTATTGATTCGCATATGGCTTTTTGTAAGTTCTTCCAGTCTTCTGTAATCAATATTTTCGATCATTCCTTTCAGAACATCATCGATTCCTTCTGTAATCCCACTGCGTTCCAGATACTCCCTAACGTCTTTTTTGGACTTTCTGATGCCAACGGAGCATCTTTTTCCCTTTATCCGTGAATTCAAGACTTTCGGTCAGATATCCTTTTTCTATACAACTTTTAAAGAATCGGCTTACTGTTGGATGTTTTAGCCACATTTTGCAGCAACTGCACCAATTGTCCCTCTTCCCTTTTCCAATTGTTCCAATTCTGTCAGATACTGAATTTGTAATACTGTCAGATGATTAATTTCTACTGTCTGGTTCCTGATCATGACTCAATTCCTCTACCATATTTCCACTTCTAGTTGTCCACAGTCCCACGCTTCCGGTTCTGTCTGATTCTCCGGCATAAATGCAATCAGAAGTTTTCCCTCAATCACTCTGTCATTCGGCTTTATAATAAATTCAAAGACTCTGGATGGAATCTGTTCTCCTTGTGCTCCTTGTTCAGCTAAAACCCACTGTTTATCATAGTTCTTATACCATAATCTTTTGTTTCCCAGACTGCTCACTTTCTGTAATTTAAAATAACCCTCTTTTGTTATTTCAAGAATTACATTCCTGGAATAACAATGATATTCCTTCTTTAATTTTCTGGGACAGCGTTGCTCCAGACTATACATCTGCATTGAAAAAAATATAGTTTCCTTTTTCATAACGGTCTGTCAGTTCTGAATTTCTTATTCTTCTCTCATAGTACATGTTTTCATAATTGATAAACTGACAGATTGCTCTCGTAGATTCATCGGTTACAATGTGTTCAATCCGACATGCATCCTGGTCTGCCGTCTTTTCATTTACACCAATAAACTGTAACATCTGACTGATTGAATTATGCCGGTAAATACAATCATTTCCTACAGATAGCCCATAATCTGTCAATTGTATCTCCTGTCCTGCAATTAATTTTTCAAGATATCCTTCCTTTTGCATCCTCTTGAGACACACCACTATATCTCTTTTCTCCATTCTGAAATGCTGACAGATTCGTTCCAGATCTAATGAGATATTCTGTGTCTTCCAGATACACAACTGCTCTAAGATATCCTCTTCTTTCTCTAATTTCGAATGTGGAAAATTATGTTTTTCAGTACTTGTATCCATTTTTATTTCACCTTGCCCACTAAGAAATGAACTCAACTTTCTTCCACCCCTATCACACAATCAATTCCTGATACTCCGCCGGACAGCTGTCTGTCAGAATCTTTGCATTTGCAAAAGCAGAAAATGTCACTGAACTGATACATCCGAATTTTGAATGATCTGCAAGGACAAACCTGTTCCTACATCTCTCGATCGCCGTTTGTTTGACCAGAGCCTCATTCGCATCCGGTGTCGTGAAGCCTTCTGTTTTCGTAATTCCATTCGCTCCAAAGAATCCTTTGGTAAAATGATATTCCTGCAGATTTTTCATTGCACGGGCACCGATCACTGCCTCTGTAGAGTTCTTAAGTTCTCCGCCGATCAGAAACACTTTGATTCCCTTCGCTGCCAGTCTCTGTGCATGTGAAACAGCATTTGTCACAAAAACTGCATTGGTATGTCCAAGAGCATCAATCATATAACCTGTCGTTGTTCCTGCATCGAGATAAATCAAGTCTTCCTCCTCGATCAGTTCTGCCGCATATTGCGCGATTTTCCTTTTCTCTTCCACATAGAGTTCGCTCTTCTGCTCAACTGTCGGTTCATAAGCAGAGACAGTGCCTTCATCTTCTAGCGCAACCGCTCCGCCAAATACCTTGATAAGCTTTCCGGCTTTATGAAGTGCAGTAATATCTCTTCTTACCGTAGACTCTGATGTGTCTAAAATCTCTTTCAGTTCTGTCGCTGTGACACTTTTCTTCTCTTTCAGCAAATCCAATATAATCTGATATCTTTGTTCTGTAAGCATTTTAGTATCTCCTTTTAAAAAGAACCTGAAGCCATGAATCTCAAGCATCCGCTTCCAGATCCACAACTTCAGGTCCTGATTCTTATATTTCTTTTATTGGTTTTGACAGATTATTTTATTCGGCATTTCATCCAAATGATTATTGCTTTATGCAACTTTCTTCTTAAGGAGTCCAAGCAGTACTGCGGAGATGACTGTTCCTACTACGAGGGAAACAAGATACATTACTGCATTTCCAACAACCGGGAATACGAAGATTCCACCATGTGGTGCCATCAGTGTACATCCAAACAGCATTGACATTCCACCGGCAATTGCTGAACCGATGATACAAGATGGAAGTACATGCAGCGGATCAGATGCTGCAAACGGAATCGCACCTTCTGTGATAAATGCAAGACCCATGATAAAGTTAGTAGGACCTGCATCTCTTTCTTCTTTTGTGAACTTATCCTTAAACAGCAGTGTGGAAAGGGCGATGGCACATGGCGGAACCATTCCTGCAACCATAACTGCTGCCATGATGTTATAGTTTCCGGCTGCGATGGATGCTGTTCCGAATACATAAGCTGCTTTGTTGACTGGGCCGCCCATATCCATAGACATCATTCCTCCAAGAATCAGTCCTAAAACTACTTTACTAGAACTTCCCATTCCTGTCAAGGCATTATTCAGGCCCGTGTTGATTCCACCCATGATTGGCTCGATTACAAACATCATCGCAAGTCCGATCAGGAGAACTCCGATCAATGGATAAATAAGTACCGGTGCGATTTTTTCCAGTGCATCCGGAAGCTTGTCGCATACTTTACGAAGAAGTACAATGATATATCCTGCCAGGAAACCGGCTACCAGAGCTCCGAGGAAACCAGATTTACCGTTGGCTGCCATCATACCGCCTACCAGACCAAGTGCAAGTGCCGGTCTGTCACCGATTGCCATTGCAATAAATCCGGCAAGGATCGGAAGCATGAATCCGAATGCTGTTCCACCGATCTGCTTAAATACTGCCGCAACCGGGTGATCATACCAAAATTTGCTCTCTGGTCAGCCGGAAGTGCATTCAGATCTACGCACAATCCGTCAATCAGAAATGCGATCGCGATCAGAATACCACCACCAACAACAAGTGGAAGCATATGGGAAACACCGTTCATTAACTGCATGTAAATCTGATGTCCGACTCCGCCGCTTTTCTTTCCTGCGGAAGAAGATGCTGCAGCCGGATTGTTTCCGTGGAAGACCGGAACATTTCCGGCTTTCGCCTGAGCTACCAACTCATCTGCCTTGCTGATTCCGTCTGATACCTGACAGATGATTACTTTCTTCCCATCAAAACGATCCATTGGAACTTGCGCATCCGCTGCAACGATAATGCAGTCTGCATCAGCGATTTCCGGTCTGTCAGCACATTTTTTTTGCTCCGCCGCTTCCTCTTGTCTCGATTTTCACGAAACAGTCGGCAGCTTTTGCTGCTTTCTCAATTCCTTCTGCTGCCATATAGGTATGAGCGATACCTGTCGGGCAGGCTGTTACTGCAAGGATCTTGAAATCACTCTCTGCATTTCCTGTATCTGCCAGCTGCTCATCAATATCCGCTCTCTCGTCATCGGCTTTATCAATAATAGAAAGAAATTCTTCCGCTGATGTTGCATTTCTATCAGGAATAAGAGTGTTACCGGATCTCCATCCAGAGAATCGAAATCAACACCATTTTTAATGACCATTGCTGCAAGTCCCGGCTTGCTTACGCAATCACCTTTTCCATGTGGAATAGCAATTCCCTCACCAATTCCTGTTGTGCTTTCCTCTTCTCTTAAGTAAACCTGTTTTTGTAGGCTTCCGTGTCATTGATCTTACCACTTGCACACATCAAGTCCACGGCCATATCCAAAGTTTCCTGTTTATTCGCCGGATTCTTGTCAAAGGCAATGCTTCTTTTATCGAGCAAATCTGTAATTCTCATCCTACCGCTCCTCCTTTACAACCTGTTGATATACTCCGGCAATCTACTCTTTTGTTGCCAGATTCTCTGAAAATGCACTTGCACTTCCTGATGCAACTCCCATGTGGAATGCATGTCTGTATTCATGTTTCTCCATCCAGCCTGCCATAAATCCGGCAACCATAGAGTCTCCTGCTCCAACACCGTTTTTTAATTCTCCTTTCGGCGCCGGAGTGTCATAAACACTTCCATCTTCTGCTACAAGAACGGCACCTTCTCCTGCCATGGATACAAGAACATTTCTTGCTCCTTTTTCCTGCAGTTTTTTTGCATATGGTACAACAGATTCTCTTGTCAGAAGTTCCACATCAAAAATCTCTCCAAGTTCATGATTGTTCGGTTTTATTAAAAATGGATGATATTCAAGAACGTTCAACAGCAGATCTCTCGTTGCGTCTACAACGATCATGACACCTTTGCCATCAAGCTTCGCCATAATCTTCTGATACATGTCATCCGGCATAGAAGTCGGAATGCTTCCTGCCAGAAATAAAACATCACCTTCTCCAAGTTTGTCAAGCTTCTCCATCAGCTTCTCTACATCTTCCGGAGAAATCACCGGTCCACTTCCGTTAATCTCTGTTCCGTCGATTGATTTTAACTTCAGGTTGATTCGAGATACACCTTCATTGATCTCAATAAAATCAGATGCAACTCCCATCTCTTTGAGTCTTCTTTCAATCTCTTTTCCGGTAAATCCGGCTAAAAATCCAAGTGCAGTATTCTCGATACCAAGATTACCAAGCACTGTAGAAACATTGATGCCCTTTCCACCTGGAAGGATCAGCTCTGAACTCGTTCGATTCGTAAGTCCAAGCTTAAAGTCCTCAACAGAGACAATGTAATCCAATGACGGATTAAATGTTACTGTAAATCATTTTGCTCCTCCTTCTCTCAATCCAGTCACTTCAAACTGCTGCCACAGTTTATTTGCAAGCTTTATTCAGTCAAACTCGGTCAGTCTCGATAACCTGCTTTCATTTCTGACTGCTTGTTTTTCTTTATGTTTGTATTATACGTTCAAACTCGGTCACAGTCAATCAAACTAATCAACAAAATTTATGACTGTTTTTGGTGGAATTTGCACAATTTTAGTTTTATTTTAAAATAAGAACTCTGCCAGCACACAATTGCTGACATCCATCCCCCGATCGTCAGTCGGATTCGATCTCCGCTAAATTCCAGTAATTGTTCTTCTTCTAATTTATCAAGGATTTTTCCATAGACGTCATCCACATTCTTTCCAAAATAATTCTGGAAATCTGTTCTTGAAACTCCCTCTACTTTGCGAAGCCCCAGATACATAAATTCTTCCATCTGTGATTCCACAGAGAGGAGTTCTCTGTCAATAAGAATCGACTCGCCATTTCTAATCTTTTCAATATATGCTTTCCGATCTCGAATATGATCAAACCGCTTTCCTTTGATCAATGAGGAGGACCCTGCTCCAATCCCAAGGTATTCCGTTCTGTCCCAGTATCCCAGATTATGTCTGCATTCTTTTCCCGGCTTTGCATAATTGGAAATCTCATATCGATGCATTCCGGCTTCTGCGAGTCTTAGTATTGTCAACTCTCCCATCGCATATTCTTCTTCCTCAGACGGAAGTTTCCATGCGCCACGGTCTAATTTTCCTTTTTCATACCAGTCGTAAAATACTGTTTCTTCTTCCAATATCAAACTATATGCGGATATATGTTCCGGCTCAAGTGCCAGAACTTTTGAAAGTGTATCTTCGTAGCTTTCTATCGTCTGTCCCGGAAGCGCAGACATGAGATCGATATTTCGGTTTTTGAATCCAGCCTGTTCTACCAGTTTCCAAGTCTCAAGGAATTCTTCAAATGTATGGATTCTTCCTAGCATTTTTCAATTCTTCATTTTGTGCCGACTGAAGTCCAATACTCAGTCTGTTCACCCCTGCTGCTTTCATAGCATGAAGCTTCTCGATATCAACTGTTCCCGGATTCATCTCAATGGTGATCTCTGCATTCTCATTTACTGAAAATGTATGATAAATTGCATTAAAAATCTGTTCTATCTGTTCCGGTGTCAGAAGAGACGGTGTTCCGCCTCCCCCAGAAAATGGTCTGAACTTCATACTCTCCAGATAATTCCTGATAATTCTGAATCTCCTGAATCATAGCACTGACATAAGCTGCCTGCTCTTCCTCTGTTCCACTTGCTGAGAAAAAATCACAATAATTACATTTTCTTACGCAGAACGGAATATGGAGATATAATTCTAAATTTCTCTTTTTTCATCTTTAAATACAGAAAGATACTGTCTGATAAAAACAGTATCTTTTCCTTCCTTCTTTTATCTAGTTCTCATCCAGCTTCAGGACACTCATGAATGCACTCTGTGGAATCTCTACATTTCCAACCTGACGCATTCTCTTCTTTCCTTCTTTCTGCTTTTCAAGCAGTTTCTTCTTACGCGAAATATCACCGCCATAGCACTTGGCAAGCACGTCCTTTACGCATCGCTTTTACTGTCTCTCTGGCAATAATCTTACTTCCGACTGCTGCCTGGATCGGAATCTCGAAGAGCTGTCTCGGAATCTCCTCTTTCAGCTTCTCACACATCTTTCTTCCACGTTCATAAGCACTTCCCTCAAATAAACAATAAAGGAAAGTGCATCCACTTCTTCTTTTATTGATCAGGATATCCAGTTTCACAAGTTCTGAACGCTCATATCCCAGCATTTCATAATCAAAGGAAGCGTATCCTCTGGATCTGGATTTCAATGCATCAAAGAAATCATAAATAATCTCATTTAATGGCAGATGATAGGTCAGCACAGCTCTTGTCTCTTCGATATATTCCATGCCCTGATAAACTCCGCGACGTTCCTGACAAAGATCCATGATGGCTCCGATATATTCAGATGTTACCATGATCTCCGCTTTTACCATCGGTTCTTCCATATATTCAATTTCTGCAGGATCCGGCATGTTTGTCGGGTTTGTCAGATCGATCACATCACCGTTTGTCTTATGGATCTTGTAAATAACACTCGGTGCTGTTGTAACAAGATCAAGGTTATACTCTCTTTCCAGACGTTCCTGAATGATCTCCAGATGAAGGAGTCCTAAGAATCCACAACGGAATCCAATCCAAGTGCTACCGATGTCTATGCCTCAAACTGAAGTGCCGCGTCATTTAACTGCAATTTTTCTAAAGCATCTCTTAAATCCGGATACTTTTGCTCCGTCTGCCGGATAGAGTCCGCAATATACCATCGGATTTTACTTTCTTATAGCCCGGAAGTGCTTCTGCACAAGGATTCTCTGCATTCGTGATCGTATCTCCGACACGGGTATCCTGTACATTTTTCAGGCTCGCCGTGATATAGCCTACCATGCCCGCTGAGAGTTCGTCGCATGGAATGAACTGTCCCGCACCAAAAGTTCCGACCTCAACAACCTCAGCTCTCGCACCCGTCGCCATCATCAGCATCGGTGTACCTTTTTTGACAGTGCCTTCCTTGATACGGCAGAATACAATAACTCCCTTTGTAAGAATCGTACTTGGAATCAAAGATCAGTGCCTGAAGCGGTGCATCCGGATCTCCGACCGGTGACGGAATCTGCTGTACAATCTGCTCGAGAACTTCATGTACATTCAGTCCTGTCTTCGCTGAGATCAACGGTGCATCTTCCGCATCGATTCCAATCACATCCTCAATCTCTTCTTTTTTACACGCTCCGGCTCTGCACTTGGCAGATCAATCTTGTTGATAACTGGCATAACATCCAGATCATGATCGAATGCAAGATATACATTTGCAAGTGTCTGGGCCTCAACTCCCTGTGCCGCATCAACAACAAGAATTGCTCCATCACAGGCCGCGAGGCTCCTCGATACCTCGTAGTTGAAATCGACATGGCCTGGGGTATCGATGAGGTTGAAGATATACTCTTCTCCGTCCTCAGCATGATATACAGTACGGACTGCCTGTGCTTTGATCGTGATTCCACGCTCTCTCTCCAGATCCATGTTATCGAGAACCTGTGACTGCATTTCTCTGCTAGTCAAAAAGTCCTGTCTGCTCAATGATACGATCCGCCAGTGTAGACTTACCGTGATCGATATGTGCTATAATACAAAAATTTCTAATATGACTCTGATCAATTGTTGACAATACTTCTTACCTCCATCTATCTTTCTGACTGTTTTACAATAAAAAGTTCTACCGCAAGATTGTCTGTCAGCAATCCTGTCTTTACATCCTGCTCCAACTGTGCCCCTTCTTCCATCACACGGCGCAGCTGTCCCATCTTAAACCGCTTCGCCTGTTCCATGTTCTTTCCTGCCACAAATGGATGTAAGCCTGCTTTAGACGCAATCTCTTTTCTTCCATATCCCTGATTTGCAAGTGCCTTGACATGGAAAAGCATCCTGTACTGACGCACCAGCAGAAAAAGAATACGCATCGGCGGTTCTTTTAAAGCCAGCAGTTCATAATACAGATCCAGTGCTTTCTGCTGATTTCCGGCTGCAACCGCATCTACCATCTCGAAAATATGATTCGTAATCTGCGTCACACAGACAGCATCAATATCTTCCTTCGTGATCGTATCCCTCTCCAGTGCATAACAGAATACTTTCTCCAGCTCTCCCGGATATTTTCCATATCTGTTCCAACTTTATCCAGAAAATACACGATCACAGACTCCGAAATCTGCTTCTGCTCTTTTCGGACCAGACCTGCAACCCAGCGTTTCAGTGTTCCTGCATCCTGCGTGGACAGCTCTGCAATATATCCTTTCGCTTTCACTGCTTTGTAGAGCCTGTTTCTCTTATCAATCTCTTCTTCCACAAAGATAAAACAGGTTGTCTCTGGCATATCCTTGATATAATCCGCCAGATCTGCCCCTGCCGCAGTTTTAAAAAATCCCGTATTCTCAAATACGATCAGTCTGTGCTCTGCAAAGAAAGGTAAGGTCTCTGCAAGATCGATTGCTTCTTTCACTGGCGTATTCTTCCCTTCATAATACGAATAGTTCATCGTATCGCCTTCCGGAAGCATTGCCTTCACAAAACGGTTCTTATACTGTTTCTTCAGATATCCTTCTTCTCCGCAGAGAAGATATACCTGCTTAAATTGTCCTGATTTTAAATCTTCATTTAAGGTCTTCATAACTATTCTATTATAAATGAATAACCAACACTTTGACAAGAGCCTTTTTTATCACCTATTCCTGTTTTATAAATACTTGTGAACCTTTATTTTTCGTCCATCGCTCCTTAGTGTAATTGCACCACATTCCTGCGTGGACAATACTTCACTTCCGATTTCCGCAGGCGTTCCAGCGTCTCCGCATGTGGATGTCCGTAGCGATTTTCTATCCCCGCTGAGATTAATGTTAATCTGGGTTTCACAATCTGAAGAAATTCTTCACTTCCCGAATTCTTCGACCCATGATGTCCTGCTTTTAAGATTGGACAGCTTTCCAATGCTCCGCTTTCCACCAGCTGTTCCTCTCCTCTTCCTTCCAAATCTCCTGTCAGAAGCATTTGAAATGCCCCATCCTTCAATTCAAGCACAACAGATGCTTCATTTCCTGCTTCCAGACAAGGTACCTCCTCCATCCTGCCACGTGTACGCTCGTTTTTCCTCGTTGTCAACGGAGCAATGCATTTTAAATACGTTCCTGCTTTTTCTCCGGCATAAATTGTCAACATCGTCCCATTTTCTTTCGCTATTTCTGCAAGATGGAGTAATTTCTCATCCATATATTCTTCCGGCGGCAGAACAAGCGCATCGATTTCCACTCCCTGTTTCTGATTTTGCAGAAGTTCCTGAATTCCATTGATGTGATCCGCATCACCATGTGTCACAAAAACATACTCCAGTTTTCTGACCCCTGCGATAATAGAAATGGCTCTATCCGGTAAGTACCGACAGAAGACAGATCACTGCTCCCTCCATCCACCAGCATTTTCTTTCCTTCCCTGTCTCTTATAAAAATACAGTCCCCCTGTCCAACATCCAGAACCGTCACCTGAAGGTTTTTGAATCATTATTGAGTATTCCGCATCCGCAGATCGATCCTGCTATGACAATACAAACAAGAAGTGAAAATCCCGCCTGTTTTCTTCGGTTATCTGTCTTATTTTTTCATTGCATAAAACAGGAAGCACAAAAAGAACAGCACACCATAGTAAATAAGCACCCACCATAACTCTGGCTGTCCGGTCACGATCCTGCTGCCCGGAAGCGCTGATGTCAGCTCACATAATTTATCATAGAAGGACAACAGGCGATCACAGCTTCTGAATCCAATTTTTCCTACGGTTCCCGATAATTCTGAAAACAAAATTCCACCTATACCTGTCAACATCACAAATGGAAACAACGGAATTAAAATAACATTCAAAACGAGTGCATACGGTGGTATCTCAAAATAATAATACAGCATGATTCCCAGAAGCATTCCATTAACAGCTAAACTAATCTTAAATCCTTCCCATGCTTTCAAACGTGTTTTCTGTTCAAAAATTGGATACAATAATAAAATCCCAAGAATTGCACCAAACGAAAGTAAAAATGCTGCGTCTAACAGATACAGCGGTTGATATATGCTTAAGATAGCTGCTGTAACCGCCAGGCTTTGTAGGTTGATCCACATCTCTCCCGGTAATTTCTGCCCCCATGCGGATAAAAAACATAAGAAGTGCACGAAGACTGGACACCTGTGGACCTGTCATAACCAAATAAAAAACAAAATCCCTCCTCCGGCAATTCCGGAAAACAGAAATGAATTTCCCATTCTTCTTAATAACCGGTAAACAGACATTCCGATCAGTGACATGTGTAATCCCGAAATTGCAAGCAGATGTCCTAATCCGTTCTTCTGATACAATTTTTTCATCTCCGGATCAAGTCCGCTCTTTTCTCCCAACAAGATTGCAGAAAGCATCGCGCCATGTGTTTTTCCCATCTGGCTTACAATCTTCCAGTTCCAGTAATTTTTCAGCCGGTCCAGCTGATTCCGTATGCTATTCCATCGTGATACAATCCAGTTCTTGTCTTTTTCAGACAAAACTATCTCAACCTGTTCTGCCTTTGTTAAAACCCCAACATGGATTCCCTGTTTTTGATAATAACTTTTTGGTTAAAATTACCCGGATTCCTTGGCGGATGAAACGACTGTTTTGTCCCCCACACATTCAGCTTCTGTCCTATTTTCATTCTGTTTTTTTACCGGATTTATTATTTTTTATTGTTACAAGGATTTTCTTTTCTTTGATTATCTGATTCTTACTCTTTTGATCTGTACAAGAAACAACCGCATCTTTCAGATAAATTGCAGTTGATTGTGATTTATTTTCAATTTTATAAACCGTGCCCTCGCAAATCACATCTTTCTCATCTGAAATCAATGTTTCTGCAAGGGACGGTTTCTGATCTTTGTATTCTGTAAAAACTCACTCTTACAAGCTGTATGGCAAGCAGTATAAGACATACCATACAGAGCGGGCGTTTTCTCATTCTTTGTTATCTGCTGCTATCCAGTCCTGCTCTTCATTCAATGGCTGTGACAAGTCCACCTTCTCCATGTATTTTGCATTCGATTCACCATTGATCGTAATCTGTACCTGCCTTACTCCTGTTCCCTCTACAAGAGAATCCACAATAGAATAAATCGTGATCTCAGGCAGTACATCATACGCACTGATCAGAAATGTGCTGTCAAAATTCACATAACAGATTCCATCCTTTGTTGTTACACTCAACAGATTAGCCGCTGGATTGATCGTTGGATATGCCCCCTCCTCAGGTGGACCTTGCATCAGCTTTTCTACAATCAGCTTTTCTTTCAAAACATTACTGCTGTAATGAACATCAACCTCTTGTTTGACCAGTTTGGATCCATTCTGATCTGCAAAATACAATGTCAGTGTATCCCTTTGATAAGAACTTAACGAAGAACCTGTCGTGTCAACAATATCGTCCTCATTCATCAGACCGACCTCATTTCCTTCATCGTCTTTGAGCGGTTCCCCTTCCACACGGACAGATACTGCATCAATTCCATCAATCTGAAGCAGTGACTGCACAATTGCTGCCCGCATCAGTTTCTCATCTAAGGATTTCACTTCATAATATTCTTCGCTGAAATTAATCTCAAGGATACTGCCCTTTAAAAGCACAGTCGAGCAATTTCACCTGTTCCGGAATTGCCTGTGTATATTCAATTTCATTCGTTGGTTTCTTCATCTCATCGATTACAGATTCCGCCTTTTTTATCGCAGAATTGCCGCTGATCTTAGCCGCAACCTTTACAAGTCCTGTCTTGTCTGTATTCATACAGTAAATGTAAGATTCGCCTTCCTTTACTCCATAACGATTCCCACACGCAGTTACTGCGAGAGAAAAAGAATCAGAATAAGCAACACTGCGATCCCTTTTCTTTTTTTCATAACTTTTCTCCTAAGAAGCTGTATAGATCAATGGAATTCTCACAGTAAATGTTGTTCCTTCGCCTTCTTCACTATATACTTTAATCGCACCTCTATGTGCAATCACAGCATTTCGCGCAATTGCAAGTCCAAGTCCCGTTCCTCCGATCTCCCTGGAATGAGATTTATCCACACGGAAGAAACGTTCAAAAACATGCGCCTGATCCTCTTTCGGAATTCCGATTCCTGAATCTTCTACTTTTACATAGAAAAATTTGTGGTCTGCATTCAATGATACATGAACCCATCCATTATCATGATTATACTTTACTGCATTTTCTACCAGATTAGAAATCGCAAGTGACAGCTTTGTCTCATCAATCTCCGCCGTAACCGGACGAAAGCTCTCCATTACGATCTCCACATTCTTTTTTCTCTGCAATTGGTTTTAATCTCTTCAAAATCTGTTCCAGAAGTTCATTGATATTAATGGATTCAATATTCAGCGTCTGCCCCTTCTTGTCCATCTTCACAAGTGATAAAAGATCTGTAATGATCTTATTCTCACGGTCAATCTCTTTTGCAATATCACCCATGAATTCCTGATACATCTCAACCGGAAGGTTCTCCTGCTCCAGAAGTGAATCCGCCAGTACTTTCATCGATGTCATCGGGGTCTTCAGTTCGTGAGATACATTGGATACAAATTCTTCCCTGGAATCATCCAAAAGCTTCAGCCTTCCCATCATCTTATTAATTGCTTCGCTGATACTTTCGTTTCTGTAAATGTATCCACATGCAAAACATCATCGCTATACCCTGCACTTACATTCTCGATCGTAGCTGCAATCTGATGTAGCGGACGTACTACACGATCTGCTGCAAACACTGCAACAATCGTCAGAAAAATCATCACAAGACCAATAATCACGCTCCCCTGTGTATATAATACATCCAGAGAATCCTCAATACTATCAGTTGAAACACTTGCCAGCATTACACCGCGAATCCGATCCTCTCCGGGTATTGCAATCGGTGCAGTCACCTCGATATAATGATTCTTCTTATCATAATTATTCGTGCTCGTCCCCTTCATACAGCGCACTACACTTTCAGATACATCCAGCTTTCCCTCATCCAGACTGTAAGTATCCTTGACTACCCTCAGCTGATCGTCAATTACCATAACTCTTCCGTTATAAATGTTAGTCAGCTGATTCAGGCTGTCATTGACCACCTCTTGTGAAGTGTCCTCAAAATAGTGGCTCGCACTGATCTGATTCGTTAAAATTGTACATTGATTCTGAATTTCTGCTGTTCGAAGTGACACAGCACGTGACTCATAGACTTTTACGATTCCAAATAGTGCTACTACGCTGGGCACAAGCCCGGCAAGAAGCACCATAATAAAAATTCGGAATCTAAGATTGTTAAAGATCTTTTTCTTAAATGAAAATGTATTCTTACCCCGGAAATAATAACCCACTCCCCACTTCGTATGTACGTATTTTGGTTCACTTGGATTCTGTTCTATCTTCTCTCGTAAACGACGGATATGTACATCTACCGTTCTTGCATCTCCCGGATACTCATATCCCCAGACAATATTCAAAAGACTTTCCCTGCTGTAAACCTTATTGGGATTCAGCGCAAGAAGCTCCAGCACATCAAATTCCTTCGCTGTAAGATTGATCTCACGTTCTCCGATGAAAACACGGCGTCCTTCGCAATCAATCTTCATATTCCCTTTCACAAGCACCGGACTGCCGGCCGCTCTTCCTTGCGTTTCGCTGTTCTGCGCATGATTGCCTTCATTCTGGCCTTAACCTCAAGAATGTTGAACGGTTTGGTGATGTAATCGTCTGCGCCGTATTCCAACCCGAGGATCTTATCCATATCCTCACTCTTGGCAGTCAACATAACAATCGGCATATCTGAAAATTCACGAATCTGCTGACATACCTGGAAACCATCCAGTTTCGGAAGCATGACATCAAGAAGTACAAGATCATACTCACATCTTCTCGCATATTCTAATGCTTCTTCTCCATCATAAGCGCAATCCACTTCCATTCCCTCCTGTTCCAGACTGAACCGGATTCCCTTTACGATTAATTTTTCATCATCAACAACTAATATCTTCTTGCTCATACTCCTCTTTCTGGCCGTTCTTCTGCCTGCCCGCTCCTATACCGTAATATCGTCTTTTATCTTATTAAATACGCCATCCTTGATTCCCTCGATCTTCTTGAGATCCTCTATACTCTGAAAGTTTCCATGCTCCTGCCTGTACTTCAGAATACTCTCTGCCTTTGATGCTCCGATTCCACTCAAGGTCATCAATTCTTCTTTTGCGGCTGTATTTATATTAATTTTATCACTGACTGATCCACCTGCATTTCCATTCGGATCTGCCCACTGACCGGAAACAGATTGTGCTGACTCCTCTGCTTCTTCCTGCGTTGGCACATAGATTCGCTCTCCATCACTCAAAGCTTCTGCCTGATTGATCCAATCTGCAGCAGCATCTTCTGTCATTCCACCGGCCGCTTCCAATGCTTCGTAAATCCGTGCATCTGTCCTCAGTTCGTACACCCCCGGAGCATTCACAGCTCCACATACATGAACATATAACGTCTCCGGCAGTCCTTCTTCTGCATCTGTGCCACCCTGAGATCCTTTTTCTGACTCTGTTTTGGAATTTTGGGAATTCTTTCCTACATCAGATTCTCCCTCCAGTGTGAACTCTTCAAGTTCTTCCGCTGCGTCATGCTTCTCTGCACAGCCACACAATCCCATGGTCAAAAAAGCCAAAGTTAAAGTCAATACAATTCCTTTTAGCATCTGCCCTTTTACGGCATCTGCATATTTTCTTCCATCCGTTCTTCATCCTATTGCCTCACTGTTCTCAGACAGTCAGACTTCCCTTAAAACCGGACATAAATATTGTAACGAATTTTTCTCAAAAAATACAATAGACAATTTAACGCTTTGTTACAGACTTGTTACAATACCCGCAAAACTTTCTATTTCCATTGGAAAAGAACAATTCCACCGGCTGCGATCAACAATCCAATCAATTTTCTCCATGAAAATGGTTCTTTTTCCATTCCGAACATTCCGGATAGTGAGATCAGATAAGCAACCGCCAGCTGGGAAACAACAATGAAAAGTGCTGATCTTGCAGGTCCCAGAGCATCCACACTTTTTAATGACAGTCCATGTGATCCCTGCTCCGATCACACCTCCCAACAAACATATAGCGCGGTTGGACTTCCATAAGTGCTGCAACAGAGTCTCTTCCTGTTGCCAGCCAGACAAACAGACACAAAAGAAATGCTGAAAGTTGCACCCACCCATTGCTTACCCAGATTCCTGTCGTCTTTGTCACCTGCGCGTTGAACACTCCCTGTACACTCATCAGCGCACCTGATAGCAGTGCAATCAAAAACCGGCCATAAGCTCATACCTCCCTATAGAAATAGTATAAGCAAATGCCGGCTTTTTATGTATAAGATTTCTTATGCAAGTGCACGTTTCAGTTTTTCGATCATCTCATCAATATGCTTTTTTCTACGATCAGCGGTGGAACAAAACGGATCACATTTCCCTGAGCCTGAATAATCAGGAAGTCCTTCTTCAATTGTCTTTTTATTTACTTCTGCAAGAGGTTTTGTAATCTCGATTCCCTGCATCAGACCTTTTCCTTTTCTTTTGACAACACAGTCCAGCTCATCCACAAGTTCATCCAGACCTGATTTTACATGTCCTACAATATCTTCACGTTCAAAAAATCTCGATCACTGTCTTAACAGCTGTACATGCCAGAGGATTTCCGCCGTAAGTAGTTCCGTGATCACCTGGCTCCAGTGAATACTTCGCGATCTCTTCTGTCATTGCAAACGCTCCTACCGGAATTCCGTTTCCGATTGCTTTTGCCATAGACATGATGTCAGGTCTGATACCATATGACCCTGCCATGTGAACATGGAACCGGTTCTTCCCATACCACACTGCACTTCGTCACAAATCATCAGAATTCCTTCTTCATCGCAAAGTTTGCGGATCCCTTTCATAAATTCCTCATGTAGCCAGATTGATGCCGCCTTCTCCTTGAAGCGGCTCCAGGATAATCGCACATGTTTTGTCTGTTACCAGTGCTTTTACACTGTCCAGATCATTATATTCTGCAAATGACACTCCCGGTACAATGGCTCAAACGGTGCACGATATGGAATCATGACCTGTTACCGATAACGCTCCAAGCTTCTTCCATGAAAAGAATTCCTTCCATAGCAATGAATTCATAACGGCCGGTTCCTTTTTGTATGCATATTTTCTGCCGCTTTTAAAGTTCCTTCTACCGCTTCTCCGCCACTGTTGGTAAAGAAAACTTTATCCATTCACAATATGCTTTCAAAAATTCTTTTGCCGCTTTTCCACACAGTATTATAAATAAAATTTGATGTATGGTGTCAGGAAGTCAATCTGGTTTTTAATGCCTGTTCAACTCTTTTCATTACTGTATCCCAAGTCCAAGACACCGCAAATCCTGCTGCAAATCCAGATACTTTTTCCTTCTGTATCATACAGATACATTCCTTCTCCGTGATCCAGTGCAATCGGAAATCGATTGTATACATGGATCAAATTTTTGTTTCTTTTCATATATTTTTGCATAGCTGTTCACCATCATAATACCTGCTTTCTTTTCTGATTTTTGATTGCTGTACCGATTCCTTTGTTTGTAAAGATTTCAAGAACAGACAATGTGGATTCTTCCATCCAGAATATGAACACGGGATACACCACTTTCAATCGCATCAATACAGTTCCTGAAGCTTTGGAAGCATTCCACCTCCAATATATCCTTCCTCAATCAAGATCTCCTTGCCACCGCCATGAACGATGATCGGTTTGAATCCAACTAATTTGAGAAGGGTCACATCCTGAATGACTCTTGCTTTTAACTCTTCGTCTACCATGGCACTTCCACCATATTTTACTACAATAACCTTACGGTTGAATCTCTGGATATATGGAAGGGCTTCAATCAGTACTTCTGCTTTGTCCAGGTATTTCTGCATTGCTTTTTCCATCTTTTGATCTCCTGTCTTTTCATTTCTGTCTGTTTGTTGCATCTGTATACTTTAATCTTTGCATTCTGAATTAGCTTCTGTAATCTGCATTAATCTCAATATATCCGTGAGTCAGGTCACATCCCCATGCTGTTGCTGTCTTATCTCCCATCTTCACATCTGCAATTGCTGTAACTTCCGGCTCAGACAGAATTTTAGTTGCCTCTGCTTCGCTGTAATCTACAGCCGTACCATTTTCAATGATCTGGATCTTTCCGGCTTTACTCTCAAAGAACAGGTCAACTTTTTCAGGATCGAACTGTGCACCGAATATCCCGTTGCACACAGAATTCTTCCCCAGTTTGCATCGTGTCCTGCAATCGCTGTCTTTGTAAGATTAGAGCATACGATAGATTTTGCAAGTGTCTTTGCCTGTTCTACGCTCTCACAGCCAACTGCCTTGACTTCGAATAATGCGGTTGCACCCTCTCCGTCTCCTGCAATCTTCTTTGCAAGATATTCGTTGATCGTATGTAATGCTTCTGCAAAATTTTTATAATCTTCTGTTCCATATGTGATCTCCGGGTTCTCTGCCAGACCATTTGCCAGCAATACAACGGAATCATTCGTAGAAGTATCTCCGTCTACAGAAATCACCCCTGATCTTCTTCCACAATTTATATACTTCATCATAATCACTCTATTGGTCATTACATCGTATCATACATACCACCTTTATCGTTACTGTTCACACGATGTGCAGGACCAGCAACCCTTTATCTCACTGTTGTCCTCACTATTATGTGATTTAGCAACTTTGTTGCTTCTATATTTATATATCTTATGGGACATCGGAACAGGTTCAAGTCCTTCTCGGAAGACCAAGCAGCAGATTCTATTCTGAACCGCCTGTCCTGCGGCACCTTTACAAGGTTATCAAACTAGCTCCCATCATAATGATCCGTCCTGTTCTCTCATCGACTGCATATTTCTGATCTACATAACTAGGATCCGTGCCAGACAACCTGCATCTTTATGTCCCCGTAATATTCTTACGAACTCGCCGCTGCATAACCGGTTGCTCAATAATTCCGACCTTAATCATCGTTCTCAAGTCCTTTCTTTTACCATTTCCATGGGAGCCAATAGAAGTTCCCCTGTAATATACCACTTTAATCGGATAAAGCGTATTTCCTGAAATTGAATGTATAAAAATAATATCTCTTTCTCTCCTGCTTTTTACTTGCAGGTTAATAATATATTCCTCCATGTATAATATGCAAGTTGCTTTTTCTCAAAAAAGTTTGTAGATAGTATTTTCCTCACTATATAAAAGATATGCACATGATATTGGCCTCAAATATTTTTTGATTTTCTCTTTATTTCATTCTTTTCATCATATCTTGTATATGTTTCTTTCTTATAGTCTATTGTTTTATGTATTCTTTTTGTTTATTATGTGTGTCTTTATGTGCATTTTATTCATTTTTTAAAATACTACTTGCATAATTATAAAATGTGGTGTATAGTATGTTTTAGCTTGTTAAAAGCAGAAATCTTTAGAACCTTTCTTCAAGAAATCCGAGAAAACAGAAATTGATAAAATACATTCAGGGAGGCAATAAAATGAGTAAAGAAAAAAGTTGTATTAGCATATTCAGGTGGTCTTGATACTACAGCAATTGTCCCTGTGGCTGAAAGAAACATTTAACTATGACGTTATCTGCTGTTGCATCGATTGTGGACAGGGCGAAGAACTGGACGGACTGGATGAAAGAGCAAAACTCCGAGCTTCTAAATTATATATTGAAAATATCATTGATGAATTCTGTGATGACTTCATCGTTCAACTTCCATGGCTCGTCCGGCAATCGCTAAAAAACTGGTTGAGATTGCACGTAAAGAAGGCGCTACTGCCATCTGCCACGGTGCGACCGGCAAAGGCAATGACCAGGTTCGTTTCGAGCTTGGTATCAAAGCACTGGCTCCGCACATGAAAATCATCGCTCCATGGCGTATGACAGATGTATGGACAATGCAGTCCCGTGAAGACGAGATCGATTACTGTAAAGCTCATGGAATTGATCTTCCATTTGACGCAAAGCACAGCTACAGCCGCGACCGGAACCTGTGGCACATCAGCCATGAAGGACTTGAACTTGAGAATCCGGCAAATGAACCAAACTACGATGATCTTCTCGTACTGGCACAACACCAGAGAAAGCACCAGACAAAGATGAATACGTTACAATGACATTTGAAGCAGGTGTTCCAAAGAGCGTAAACGGAAAAGAGATGAAAGTTTCTGAAATCATCACAGAGCTGAACCGTCTCGGAGGAAAACATGGAATCGGAATCGTTGATATCGTTGAGAACCGTGTTGTTGGAATGAAATCACGTGGTGTTTACGAGACTCCTGGTGGAACAATCCTTATGGAAGCACATGACCAGCTTGAAGAGCTCGTTCTCGACCGTGCTACATATGAAGTTAAGAAAGATCTTGGAAATAAATTTGCTCAGATCGTATACGAAGGAAAATGGTATACACCACTTCGTGAAGCAATCCGGCATTTGTTGATGTTACACAGCAGTATGTAACAGGAGAAGTTAAGTTCCGTCTCTATAAAGGAAATATCATCCGTGCCGGAGAGACACATCTCCATACTCACTGTACAGCGAATCCCTTGCAAGCTTCACAACAGGAGATCTGTATGATCACCATGACGCTGACGGATTCATCAACCTGTTCGGACTTCCTCTGAAAGTTCGTGCTATGAAAATGCAGGAAGTAGAATCACAGAAGAAGTACGAGGAATTTGTTGAACTTGGATTCAAGCAATTAATATGAAACATAAGAGCCAGAACAGTTACCGTGTGTGGTGCCTGTTCTGGCTCTTACTTTAATTATCTCTCACCCCAAAGTTCGTCGGCTTTTTTTTTCCACTCTTTGGCGTAATGTTCGCATTTTCCGCAAAGGTGTTCTACAGTTTCCGGGGACTGGAGGTCTGTTGATTTTGCGCCGGTTTCGTGTACCATCTGCTGCAGTTTTTCTGGATTTTCGAGCATTGGGCACGGACGCAAATGATTGTTGTTAAATGGCTGATTGTTATGGTAAGCCATAAACAGTGGCTGGCGCAGTGCATCAAGCACGCTCACTTCTTTAATATTTGCGCTTGAATAATGAACAAATACACATGGTTCTGCATCTCCATTTGCATTAATATGGAAGTAATTTCTTCCACCGGCAATACATCCTCCTACAAACTCTCCATCATTCTGGAAATCGAATGCAAAGAGCTGTTTTCCACCTGTCAATCCACGGATCTCACGGATGCGATGATACATGTATTCTCTCTGCTCTTTTTGTTGGAAGCAGATCCAGTGCTGCATCATTTCCAACCGGCATGTAGTGGAAATACCATGCATAACGACATCCTTTTTCAATGATCATATCAAGGAATTTGTCGGATGTTACTGTATCAATATTAGCGCGTGTATAGCAGATTGATGTTCCAAAGATCAATCCGTATGTTTTCAAAAGATCCATTGCATGCATAACCTTCTGATAAACGCCTTTTCCACGGCGGCCGTCGTTGACTTCCTCATATCCTTCCAGACTTATGGACAATGACAGATTACCAACCCGCTGCATCTCCTGGCAGAACTCATCATCTACAAGTGTTCCGTTTGTAAATGCGTGGAATACGCAGTCGTTGTGTTTCTCGCACAAACGGATGACATCTTTCTTTCTCACGAGAGGCTCTCCGCCTGTCAGCATATAAAGATAAATTCCAAGTTCTTTTCCCCTGTGTGATCACACGATCCATATCTTCAAAGGAAAGGTTCAGAAGGTGTCCGTACTCTGCGGCCCAGCATCCGGTACATTTCAGATTACATGCGCTGGTGGGATCCATCAGAATCAGCCAGGGAATATTACACTGATATTTTTCACGTGACTCATGCATTAACTTTGTTCCGTAAAGCATTGCATCAAATCCAAGATTCAATGCTGTTGTCTTAGGGACATGCGGATCTACTTCATCAAAAAAGTCTGTTCAAATACTGAACCCATTTATTGTCCGGATCCTGAATCATCTTTCTTGCAGCTTCATAAGAACCTGGCTGGAAACGATCTTTTGCAAAATTTTCTGTAAGATCTACAAGCTTAAGAAGTGCTTTCGTTCTATCATCTGTCTTGTTCATATTTTAAGTACTTTTTATCTTTCGCCAAACTAAATGCTGCTCTTTTCTGCCTGAAATTTTAATCCTGCCATTTTTTTCACCTTTTCCTTACTTTTCAAGGAACCTTTCTTAAGTATAAACTATTATCTCATAATCTAGCATTTTCCTTTTTTCATGTAAGATTCAGTTTTTTCCAAATGTGCTGTAGTTTGAACATTTTCTTTTTTTGTTGTTCTTTTTTTTGGCTACAAATTGTGTGAAATGTATCCGAAATATCAAGAAATTTCAACACTATGTTCTTGAAAAGTCATGTTAAAGAATTGTCAATCTTAGAAACTTTTTAATCACATTCTCTTTTTATGGTATAATATTTCCATTGTAGAAAGGATTTGAACAAATGACAGAAGTGAAAAAAAGAACGACAAAAAATTTGCTGGCACTCTCTTTCAAAGAACTTATTATGAAGATGCCTTTTGAAAAAGATTACAGTTAAGATGATCACCGACGGAGCTGATGTGATCCGTCCAACTTTTTATAAACATTTTCAGGACAAATACGAAATCATCGAATATATCCTCAAAAAAGAAATCAAAGATAAAATCCGGGTACTGATTGAAAATGACATGGAAGACGATCTTCTCCGTCTTCTTTTCACCTGTCTTTCTAAAGACAAAGAATTTTATAAGAGACTTTTATTTGATCGAAGGTCCTAACTCCTTCGATCATCTGATGTTCCAATTTATTTATGATACATTGCTTACATTATTAAACAAATATCCATTGAAATCACCTGCGAAGCTCCAGATACTCAGTCGCGAGACAATTGCGCGATTTTATACCTTTGGGCTCGCAGATTCTGTAAAATATGCGATCATACATGATATCACATATACCCCGGAAGAGATTGCAGCTGCTTATGATTATCTGATTCATAACTCCGCATTTGATCTTATGGAACATCAAGGATCTGATGATACATAGAGGACTTAGGAACAATTTTTTAGACATATTACCGCAATCTTCCATTTACCCCTAATTTCACCATATAAGAGCTTTCTTGAAGAATCTGAGAGAAGTTAAGATTCTCTCGAACAGCCGCTTCATTTAACCATTCTGAATACTGAGCGTCTTTTTACAGCCTTTGATCTGTGCTTTCTCCGATACTCTGCCATATCAAATTTCTATAATTACCAGAATCCCATCTTCAGGATCCACCGTTTCAAATTCTGATGCTTTTGGGATATCAGTTCCTTCATCTTCTATACTGGACAATGACAAACCTAATGCATCTATCGCCATTTTCATATGCTTCATCCATGCTATCGCTACTGTATCATGCATTCAGGAAAATCGGGAAAGCTAACCCGAAACCGCTTCCTCTGCTTTACATGAAAACAGCTGGATAAAATAATCTATTCTTCATTTATCACATTTCCTGTCAGTTTATCTGCAATCGCTTCTTTTTCCTGCTGCAATCGCTTCTTCTTTGGAGATATCTGCTGCGATACTGATCGCGGCTTTTTGTCTTTCCGTTAATCTGTACCGGAACTTCGATCTCATCGTCTTTCATCTGTGCCTCATCGTGTCCAAGCTGCTCCCCGCCATATCTCCTCTGCAAAATGAGGTGCAAATGGAGAAAAAGCAGGACTGCGATCGTCTCAGCGTTCTCTTTATCGATTCCGCCCTCTTTCTTTGCGATCTCGATAAACTTGTTGTTGTACTCCATGAATCCGGAGATAACGGTATTCAGGCTGAAGCTTTCCAACGCATGGTGATATCATAAACCATTCTGTGACGCTGTTTGATCATCTCTTTTGTTGCCTGTACTTCATTTTCTTTGCTGTCCATCAGGAGATTCCACAGACGTTTCAGGAAACGATTCACTCCGTCAATTCCACGATCATCCCACTCTGCATCCAACTCCGGCGGTCCCACGAACAATTCATACATTCTCAGAGAGTCACATCCGTAGTCGCGTACCAGATCATCCGGGGAAACTACATTTCCTTTGGATTTACTCATCTTAATTCCGTTCTTGCCTGTGATCATTCCCTGGTTGAACAGTTTCTGGAATGGTTCATCAAAGTCGATTACTCCGATGTCATGCAGGAATTTTGTATAGAAACGGAGTACAGAAGATGCAGTACCGCATGCTCTACACCACCGATATACATATCTACCGGAAGCATCTCGTCCGCTTTTTCTCTGGAAACCAGTTCTTTGTCATTGTGACTGTCCACATAACGCAGGAAGTACCAGGAAGAACCAGCCCACTGAGGCATTGTATTTGTCTCACGTTTTGCGTCTTTTCCACAAACCGGACACTTGCAGTTTACCCACTCTTCGATTCCGGCAAGTGGTGACTCACCTGTTCCTGTCGGTTCGTAGGAATCTACATCCGGCAGACGCAGCGGCAGTTCTTCTTCCGGTACCGGCACTGCTTTCCACATTCCGGACAGTGAATGATCGGGATTGGCTCTCCCAATAACGCTGACGGGAGAATACCCAGTCACGAAGTTTATAGTTTACTGTTGCGCGTCCGATTCCCATCTCTTCGATCATATGTGGAGCTTCTTTCTTAAGCACAGCTGACTCCATACCGTTCCACTCACCGGAGTTGATCATTGTTCCGACTGCATCTGTGTATGCCTCTGTCATATTCTCGATCTCTTCTCCGTCTTTTTTGCGATAACCTGAATGATCGGAATATTGAATTTTGTTGCGAACTCGAAGTCACGGTCGTCATGTGCAGGTACACACATGATTGCTCCTGTACCGTAGTCTGCCAGTACATAATCAGACAGCCAGATCGGTGTCTTTTGCTCCATTCAGTGGGTTGATCGCATAGCTTCCTGTGAAAACTCCTGTCTTCTCCTTGTCCTGCATACGGTCAACATTGGACTTCATAGATGCATCATAAATATACTTTCTCTACCGCATCTCTTGTCTCATCTGTTGCGAAGTTCTTTTGCCAGTTCGTGCTCAGGGCAAGTACCATAAATGTAGCTCCGTGGAAGGTATCCGGTCTTGTTGTATAAACAGTGATCTTCTCATCTCTTCCTTCTACCGGGAAGTCAACTTCTGCACCGTAAGATTTTCCGATCAGTCAGCCTGCATCTTCTTAACTTTCTCCGGCCAGTCAAGTTTATCAAGGTCATTCAACAGACGGTCTGCATATTTTTGTAATACGAAGCATCCACTGACGAAGGTTCTTCTTTGTAACCTCTGCACCACAACGCTCACATTTACCATTCACAACCTCTTCGTTCGCAAGACCTGTCTTTTGCAGGACGGGCACCAGTTGATCGGGAACTCTTTCTCGTAAGCAAGACCTTCCTTGAACATCTTCACGAAAATCCACTGGGTCCATTTATAAAAATCAGGATCCGTGGTATTCACTTCCATATCCCAGTCATACAGTGCTGCGATATCATTGATCTGTCTCTTGATGTTCGTGATGTTCGCCTCTGTTGATTTTGCCGGGATGAACTCCCATCTTGATCGCATAGTTCTCAGCCGGAAGACCGAATGCATCCCATCCCATTGGATGAACAATATAATATCCCTGCTGTAATTTATAACGGCTTAATCAATATAATATCTTTTTCACCGAAAGAACTCCGAGGTCAGTTCAAAGTCTGTGCTGCTGTCTCACACCAACCGGCAGCTCTCTGAAAAGCATCTTTTCCTTCTACTACTCCTCATCTGCGTTTTTACAATATACCTACTTATTATAAAAACTATATGATTATAAGTCAAGGCTTTTTTCCGCTTAAAGTCCTCTTTTTATTGCCGGTTTCCATTCTACAACCTTGTCTTGTTCCAGTGATTTCTTCACATCGATCAAACGCTGATTTTCCGAACCCTCTGAACAACAATGTAATATTTTCTTATCTTCCTCAAATCTTCCATCCACAAGTACGTCCAGCATAGAAAGCATCTCATCCGTATACTCACATCTCGCCCTGCTTTCTTTCTTCAGTTCCTCATCGAACAAATAACCGCTGTAACACCAGATATTCTTCTCCGGATAACGTTCCTTCACTTTTCTTAAAAGCTTCACAAGCACTTCCTGATTCTCCGGTTCGAATGGTTTCGCCACCAAGCAATGACAATCCATCAATATAATTCGGCTTCAACGCTTCCAGAATTTCTTCTTCTGTTTCTTCCGTAAATTTCTTTCCATAATTAAAATCCCATGTCATACTGTTAAAACATCCCTTACAATGATGCCTGCAGCCTGACACGAAAAGGGCAACACGGACACCCTCTCCATTTGCAATATCACATTTTTTGATTCTCTCCGTAGTTCACTTTGAATCCTCTTTTCCACTTATTCCAAAATACATTTCGTATCATATCATTGATTGGAATTTTCTTTCCATTTATCCCTATCATACCATATCTTTTCATCTTTTGCTATCTTAAGTGATGCTGCTTAGAAGTAACAGTTCATTATCGAAAAGCATTGAATATTGTACATAAATATGTTATCCTATTTCAAAGCATATTTTCTAAAACATCTAAATTCATATAAAAAGGTTTCATTACAGGTAGAATACACCTGTCAAATCAGAAAATTCATGCTTTTAAAATCCATTATTTAAAGCAGAGGTTTTCTGATGAAGGGATAACTTCTGTGAAAAATCACATAAGGAGGTCTCTTTAGATGAAACAAAAGAGAAAGCAATTGCCTGAAGAACAGCAACCGGCAGATGGAAAGCTGCTTCAGTGGCATCCAGCATTTTATGCAGACTTGCAGATTGAATTCAGAGAAGAAAAAAAGAAAAATTAAAATTTGAACGGGAGTATCTATTAAGTTCAAAGCCAATGGCAATTGATGTGTTGATCATTAAAAAGAAGGATGCGGAACCTATCCATAAAAATATTGGGAAAATATTCCGTAAGTATAATATCATCGAATATAAATCACCATCCGATTCCCTTTCCGTGGACGATTTCTATAAGGTATATGGATATACAAATTTTTATAAGGCAGATACAGGGAAGGTAAATGAAATTCCGATTCAGGAGCTGACAATCACCTTAGTGTCAAAACGATATCCAAGAGAACTGATCCGACATTTAAAAGAAGTACGCCACTACACTATTGATAATCCTGAAGAAGGGCTTTATTATGTAATTGGAGATATCTTACCGATTCAGATTCTTGTAACAAATCGATTGTCACCGGAGAAAAATCTTTGGTTATATAGTTTGACAGATACACTGGAAGACCTGTCTGTCACAAGGAAGCTTTTAGAGGATTATAAAAAGAACAAAGAAGATCAGCTATATCAGGCTGTTATGGAAATTATAGTAAAAGCAAACGAGAATCGGCTAAAGGAGGGGAAACGAGATATGTGTAATGCATTATTAGAATTAATGAAAGATGAATTAGATGAAAAAAGAGAAGAAGGGATAAAAGAGGGCATAAAAAGAAGGGGAATCTCTTGGAGAAAATAGGATTAATCAACTGATTTTAAAGTTGTCCGAACTTAACAGAACTGATGAGATTCTCAAAGCAGCTGCAGACCGGGAATATCAGAAGAAATTATTAAAAGAGTTTGGGCTTTAAAAAGCCCATTTTTTTAATTAGACTTTATTGCAAAATGAACTTTATGATTCCACTTCATAATGTTTATTTTTCACCTACTACAATAAAGAGAATATTATGTTCATTCCCATCTATTTCACTAACAGATAGAAATAATGTTCATTCTCTTTGCAAAAAATGTAATCTTTTCAGAAATATCAAATCCTACAACATACTCTTTTTCTTGTTCGATTATCTTCCATATTAATATAAGGAATATAATGCGAAAGGTAGGATAGATACAATGAGCAGAGATAGAACAAAATAATTAGATTGGAAATGGTAGCAAGTTGATATTTGAAAGGAGAATTTATTTATGAAATCAATGTTGGAAGAATACGGCAAGATCGTTGTTGTACCTTAGGAAGATTTGTTCTCATGCTAATTAATATAGACAGGGAGGTGCTTTAACGTGAGTTTATATGCTATGGGAGACCTACATCTCTCCTTCTCAAACAATAAACCTATGGATATTTTCGGCCGACGTTGGAAGAATCATGTTGCTAAGATAGAAAAGAACTGGAAAAAGAAAATAACATCCAAAGATACCATCGTACTTACCGGAGATCATTCTTGGGGACGGAATTTAGACGAAGCACAGGAAGATTTAAACTTTATCATAAATCTACCAGGGGCGTAAGATTCTTCTCCGCGGAAATCATGACATGTTCTGGGATGCAAAGAAAACACAAAAAGCTCAACAATCTCTTTCAAGGAAAGCTCGAATTCCTACAAAATAATTTCTATAACTATCAGGATTATGCACTTGTTGGAACAAAAGGATATTGTTATGAAGGAAAAGATTCGATAGAACATTTTTTAAACTTCGTACTCGCGAGATAGATAGGCTTCGCGTATCATTCGAAGCTGCCCGCACTGCCGGCTATGATGAATTTATCATATTCCTGCATTATCCGCCGACAACAATCGGTGAACAGGATAGTCCATTCACAAAAATAGCTTTAGAGTATAATGTTTCCAAAGTAATCTATTCACATTGTCATGGGGAGGAACGCTTTGATGACAGCTTTAAAGGATACGTAGACGGGATTGAGTATAAACTTGTTTCCGGAGACTATTTAAATTTCAAACCTGAATTGATACTGCCATAATTTCCTAATGAACGTAAATCCTCTCACGAATGGATTTTCCTCTCTTTCAAACACAAAAGCGGAACAAAGTTCCGCTTTTGGTGTCTTCTCTGTAATTCTCCCCGAGTTTATTTGTTCATTTCATCTGTGATCAGTTACCTTAAAAACTTATTGTTAATTACATTTTATCTCCAGAATCAACTGAATTAATTGCTCGGAAGATGGAACAAAGGAATGCTATTCCATTATCTGTTGTACTTTTTTCTTTCTACTGACAACCGTTGTGCCAATGGCTGCACCGCCGCTGACAAACAGTAGGACAATCCATAATGCAAGGTTGCTTGTGTCGCCAGTCTTCAGACTCTTATCGGATGTTCCCAGTTTGGTACTGGCAGGCTTTTCCTTCTTCAAAACATTTGCCTTGGCAATGGCTTCATCAACCTTTGTATAATCAGCATCCTTATACTGCAGAGCTGCAATCGCATCTTCGATCGCTTTCGCCATTGCATCTACTTCGTTCTGCTCAGTAATGTTCTTGTCACGGACAACAGCATTCACAGCAGCTTCCACAGCGGAGAAGTCTTTGTAGTCATCCTTGTTCAGGGCATTCGCCTTGGCAATGGCTGCATCAACATTAGCGTAGTCGGCAGACTGGACACACCCCAAGGTAAAGGTTAGGCGCTTACCTTTTCCACGCGGGTCAGGTAGCTGTCAGTCGTTACTTCTGCGTCACCTTGCCATTTTCATACAGCCAATTGGTGACATTGCCCTTGGAATCCGTCACGCGGATATAGAACTTGGTAATTTCCGTGTCGCTGGTAAAGCTCGTGCCGGTGAGATAATGTTTCCCATCGTCGGAATACTCCACCTTATCAATATCCACGCCGGTACCGGTTGCGGTGATGCGTGCCTCCCACGTTGTGGTCGTCGGGCGGTTCCACCACCACCACCAGCCGCCACCGCCGGAGGTGCGCTTGGTTACGGTCGCGCTGACCGAAACGCTGGCATTGTCCGGATCCAGTGCGCCGCAAACCGTGCACGCACCGTTTTCATAGGTGCAGTCGCCGGTCTCGGTCGCGCCGCAGATCGTGCAGGTTCTTGTGTGCTTGCCATCTTCCGCAGGCGTCCATTTGCCGAAGCTGTGCCCGTGGATTCCATTGCGTCATACAGCTTCACATCCGCGTTCGTGTCCGACTTGAAATCGACAGGTCTGTTCCGTCACCGACGAGATACCAGTTGGTCACCTTGGTGCTCGGACGGCCCCGCCAGCCCCAGCCGGAGCTTGTCTTTTCTTTCGTCGTCGTGTAGAACTTCGCATCATACTTCCAAACATACGCCGTGTCACGCAAAACCAGCTTGCCGTTGTCAAAGGACAGGTACTTGCCGTCGGCATTCTGAATCGACCAGCCCGCCTTGTCATTTACCCACGCGAAGGTAAACGTGCCGTAGCTCTTTGCCGTGGATGCGCATTTCGTGCGCGCCGTTGAAATCTTCACTTCCTTGCCGCCCTTGCAGATCTTCGGCTTTTCCTTGTATTGCAGGGCTGCAATCGCATCTTCAATTGCCTTTGCCATTGCATCTACTTCGGATTGCTCCGTAATATTCTTACCACGGACAACGGCATTAATAGCGGCTTCCACAGCGGAGAAATCTTTGTAGTCATCCTTGTTCAGGGCATTCGCCTTAGCAATGGCTTCGTCAACCTTAGTGTAATCAGCATCCTTATATTGTAAAGCTGCAATCGCATCTTCAATTGCCTTTGCCATTGCATCTACTTCGGATTGCTCGGTAATATTTTTGCCACGCACAACGGCATTGACAGCGGCTTCCACACCGGAGAAATCCTTGTAGTCATCCTTATTCAAAGTATTTGCCTTGGCAATGGCTTCATCAACTTTGGTGTAATCAGCCCCTTGTATTGCAGGGCTGCAATCGCATCTTCGATCGCTTTCGCCATTGCATCCACTTCGGATTGCTCGGTAATATTCTTACCACGCACAACGGCATTCACTGCGGAGTCTACACCGGAGAAATCCTTGTAGTCATCCTTGTTCAGGGCATTCGCCTTGGCAATGGCTTCGTCAACTTTGGTGTAGTCCGCCCCCTTGTATTGCAGGGCTGCAATCGCATCTTCGATCGCTTTCGCCATTGCATCTACTTCGGATTGCTCCGTAATGTTCTTACCACGCACAACAGCGTTGACAGCGGCTTCTACACCGGAGAAATCCTTGTAGTCGTCCTTGTTCAGGGCATTCGCCTTGGCAATGGCTTCGTCAACTTTGGTGTAATCAGCCCCCTTGTATTGCAGGGCTGCAATCGCATCTTCGATCGCTTTCGCCATTGCATCTACTTCGGATTGCTCGGTAATATTCTTACCACGGACAACGGCATTAATAGCGGCTTCCACAGCGGAGAAATCTTTGTAGTCATCCTTGTTCAGGGCATTCGCCTTAGCAATGGCTTCGTCAACCTTAGTGTAATCAGCATCCTTATATTGTAAAGCTGCAATCGCATCTTCAATTGCCTTTGCCCTTGCATCTACTTCGGATTGCTCGGTAATATTTTTGCCACGCACAACGGCATTGACAGCGGCTTCCACACGGAGAAATCCTTGTAGTCATCCTTATTCAAAGTATTTGCCTTGGCAATGGCTTCATCAACTTTGGTGTAATCAGCCCCCTTGTATTGCAGGGCTGCAATCGCATCTTCGATCGCCTTTGCCATTGCATCTACTTCGGATTGCTCGGTAATGTTCTTACCACGGACAACGGCATTCACTGCGGAGTCTACAGCGGAGAAATCCTTTGTAGTCATCCTTGTTCAGGTTATTTGCCTTGGCAATAGCCTCATCGACCTTGTCATAGTCCGCATCCTTATATTGCAGGGCTACAATCGCATCTTCAATCGCTTTCGCCATTGCATCTACTTCACTCTGCTCCGTAAGCTTCTTGCCACGGGTCACAGCATTGACAGCGGCTTCCACACCAGTGAAGTCCTTGTAGTCATCCTTGTTCAGGGCATTCGCCTTGGCAATAGCCTCATCAACTTTGGTGTAATCAGCAAACCCGACAAACTTCAAGGTAAAGGTTTCGCTGTTACCTTTTCCACAGTCGTATTTGTAGGTAACGGTGTCTTTGCCACTTTCCACTGTCAGCGTGTTTCCACTTACTTTCCCACCGCTCCAGTCGCTTGTCCCGGCAACGTCGAAGTTTCCCGGCAAGGTAGAAAGGTCAAATGTGCGGTCATTGTCAACAACGATCTGGTAGATGTTGTTGCGGCAATTAAAGATGTTCATGTTTGCGTTGCTGATATCTAGAGAGGTCAATTGGTTATTGTCGCAGTCTAAATAAGTCAACGCCGTATTCTTGCTGACATCCAGAGAGGTCAATTGGTTATTGTAGCAGGTTAAATCAGTCAACGCCGTATTCTTGCTGACATCCAGAGAGGTCAATTGGTTATTGGAGCAGTCTAAATCAATCAGCGCCGTATTCTTGCTGACATCCAGAGAGGTCAATTGGTTATTGTAGCAATAAAAAGCCTCCAATGCTGTAAAATGACTGATTCCGGTAAAATCGCTGATTCCTTCATTTGCGCAGTTTATAAACTTGACCTCATTGATGTCCTCTTCGCTCAAATAATTGTCGTTGTCATTGTCAAACGAAGAAGCAACAATGCTGCGGAAATTTGCATCCGGAAAGTTGGTATTGTCAATAGCAACACCGGCACTCTGAACGGCAATGCCATTTTCTCCTTCGCCACTCAGCTGTGCTAGAGCTACTCCGGATTGTGTATCCGGCATATCGCTGTCCCTGGTTCTCCTGAAGTTCCTCTCCTTCCGGCTGGGATGCTTCACCCTCGGCTGCTGGTTCGGCATATTTTCCACATTTTTTCGCCAAAGCGCCCTCTGCGCCACAGATAGGGCACTCTGCATTCATTGTTTCTTCCGTGCAGGCCATTTCGCAGGTACATACAGCTGTTTCTTCCATGCTGTCCTCGGCAAAGGCCGTGGTTGGCATAAGACAGAGCACCATGCACTGAGCAAGCAGGATACTGAATAATCGTTTTTCTCATCTTGTTCCCTCCATTTCACTATTCTTTGACAGCTTAAAATCGTATTTCATTTCCAGCATTGCAAACAGCTTATACATAACCTCTGTAGCAATTGCTTTAATATCCAGTGATTGAATAAAGGCAAGCACCTTTGCCTGTTCTTCCTCTGGCACACGATATACTCTCATTGCTGCCGTCAAAAAGCGACTGAGCTTGCGTTCCAACGGAAAATGAATATCACATTTTCTCGCCATATAGCTGCGCATCAATCCCGCCGTGCCAATTTCCATCTCATAAAAAGTCGCTCTCGGTATCATCGGGAAAATTTTCACCGAAAATCTGCTTCAGCTCTGCCGTAGTATGCAAGTAAATATATTCCGACGTGTCGGGCAGGGAATAAGCTTCAATGTAGATTTCCCTCAGGTTCTCATTCAGCTCGGTCAGTGTCAGTTGGATCGCCGTTTCCACCGCATAGGCATAAACCGGTGGCAGCTTGCTGTCTGCAATGCTTCTTGCCACACCGAACTGTCCGCCGAACATCGTTTCGGTCAATTCCAGCAAAATTCTGTCCTTGGTAGGAAACAGATTCAAATAGCTTCCCCTTGCCACACCTGCCTCGTCCACAATCTGACTGACAGTGGTGTTTTTATACCCCTGCTCCAAAAAAGAGACGGACGCATACGGTCAGTATTTTTCTCTTTGTTTCGCTGCTGTCTCTTCGCAAATATATCACCTCTCTTCAAATATTTTAGTATTTATACTAATAATATCACAGCAAGTGCAAAAAGACAATATAAAAAAGAGCCTGACGATTAATCGTCAAGCTCCATTTTTACTTTACTTTTAAAAAACTAAAAATAAATGTACATAATTGGCAAGATGCCTTTATCCCTTATAATTCAAGGGATTCCGCCTATTATGTACATTTTCTACAGATGTACATAACAGACAAATGTACATTTAATATTGATATGGGATATGTACATTTCAAGACATTCCTCTTCTCATATACTGTCTGTATACCATTTCATAATGTACATTATTATTCCAGTCATGTTGTTAAATGAAATGTACATTATCATATCCCTTTCAAACAAAACTTATCTAATTGTGAATTTTCCTTAATGACCCGACTGATTGATTTTTTCAATAGCGACATCTTCCATTGCAACGGGATTGCTAATTCCGCTAGTCATGATAATCTCCCCTACTATTTTGATATCAATATAAGTAATGTACCAATTTGTATTTGTCTTGTATGTCCATTCTCTTTGCAAAAAAAATGTAATCTTTTCAGAAATATCAAATCCTACAACATACTCTTTTTTTCTTGTTCGATTATCTTCCATATTAATATAAGGAATATAATGCGAAAGTTAGGATAGATACAATGATCAGAGATAGAACAAAATAATTAGATTGGAAATGGTAGCAAGTTGATAGTTGAAAGGAGAATTTATTTATGAAATCAATGTTGGAAGAATACGGCAAGATCGTTGTTGTTTCTATTGTGATCGCGATCATGATCGGGGCAGCTGCGTTACTTCGGGGGGCAAATTGAACTGCCGTTCCAGAAGATTACCAAATTAGGAAGTGATGAAGTATATGTGGCAACAACAGGACGTCCAAAACCACCAACAACAGTAGATCTGTATGTTTGGATTTATATTAATAAAAATAATGAACTTGTAATATCTAAGAATAAAATAACAGCACCAACTGATGCACTTTTTAAAAGAAAAATCAATAAATGTTCGTAGTAATGGATTAGCAAGAGATGGTTCATTTGATTCAAAGTTAGTAAAGAGTGTCAAATTTGCAGAAAAAATAAGACCTATATCGTGTAGAAATTGGTTTTATGGTTTTACAAATTTAGTAGAAGTGAAAAATATTGAAAATCTGTATACAGATAAATGTGAAGATATGTACTTTATGTTTTATAACTGTTCTTCATTGAAAGAAATAAATCTAAAATATTTTGAAACAAGTAATGTTACAGATATGAGATGTATGTTTAGTAATTGTTCTAGTTTGAAATACTTAGATTTAAGTTCTTTTGATATCAGCAAGTCAAAAGATTGTAATTACATGATGGATACAGGCACTTCAACAACTATAAAGGCAAATCCAGATTCTATTATATATCTGTATTTTAAAAAAAAGCAATCAAAAACCCCTCTCAGGCGCTATGCATAATAATTTCAACAACATGCTGCTTATAGCAGGTATTGATAAATTTATATCATTCTGATGAAATATTATATTTTATTTTTCACGTTAATGATGTAAAATTATCAATGTAAATATCAGGGCATATTCGAATAATCATTTCTAAACTTTTTCAAATATGCTCTGGAAAGGAACTTTTACTAATGAAAACCAAGATTCAGGATATGACCTCCGGTTCACCGGGACAGTTGATCATTCTTTTTGCAATTCCCCTGATGCTGGGAAATATCTGTCAGCAGCTTTATACAATGGTGGATACCATGGTTGTTGGCCAAGTTGCAGGTGTGGAGGCTCTTGCCGCACTGGGTGCTGTTGACTTTCTGATGTGGGTTGTCACAGGAATATCCACAGGACTCACTCAGGGATTTTCTATTCAACTCTCCCAGTATTATGGGGCAAAGGATTTCGAAAATCTGCGTAAATCTCTGGCTCACAGTTACCGGCTGACCGCATTCATCGCAGCCGGAGTATTGATTCTCAGCCAGTTATTTGCTTCGCTGGTATTAACAGGGCTGCATACACCTGCCAATATTATCGGAATGTCCCTGTTATATCTGCGCATCATTTTCTGTGGAATCCCCGCCACAGCAGCCTATAATATGTTTGCCTCTGCCCTAAGGGCTATGGGAAACAGTAAAACACCGCTGACCGCAATGATCATCGCATCTGTGCTGAATGTCTCACTGGACATCCTTTTTTGTGGCAGGCTTCGGATGGGGTGTGGCAGGAGCAGCAATCGCAACTGTGATCGCACAGAGCTTCTCCGCTGTTTACTGTTTCCTGATTTTACGCAGAATTGATATCGTTCATCTGACCAGAGCAGATTTTATGCCTGCCTCCGGCATGAATGCCCGCCTGATGAAGCTTGGTATTCCTGTTGTATTTCAGAATATCATCATCGGTGTGGGCGGTCTGGTAGTCCAGTATGTGATCAATGGCTACGGTTTCCTTTTTGTGGCAGGATTTACAGCTACAAACAAGCTTTATGGTCTGCTGGAAATGGCGGCTATTTCCTATGGATATGCCATCGGTACTTATGTAGGTCAGAATCTGGGAGCCGGAAAGATTGACAGGATCAGAAAAGGCGTCCGCAGCAGTATGCTGCTTTCCCTGCTTACCTCACTGATCATTTCTGCTGCCATGTTTTTATTTGGAAAAAATATTCTCTCACTTTTCATCTCAGGTGAACCACAGCAGACACAGCAGGTACTTGCAATTGCTTTTAAATACCTCTCTATTATGGCTGCCATGCTCTGGGTTTTGTACTTCCTGTACGTGTACAGATCTGCACTTCAGGGGCTGGGAGATACCTTAATGCCTATGGTAAGTGGTATGGCTGAATTTGTCATGCGTATCAGTGCTGCACTGATTCTTCCCCATTTCATCGGACAGGACGGTATTTTCTTTGCAGAGATTGCAGCATGGAGCGGAGCCACTGTGATCTTATGCATCAGCTATTATGTACGGATGCATAAATATCATTAAAACAAAACAGGGAGCTGTCGGTAAATAACGTTTTTTTAGAGCTGACAGCACCAAACAAAAATATTCTGACAGTTACAGAGCTTTCTGGCTCTGCAACTTGTTCAGGATATTTTTATTTTGATAAATACTTTCTGTTTTTGGCCGCAAAAAAACCTTGTTTGGATTTTTTCAGCCGCATTTTTTTCTAGGCAGTTTTTCCTTCAAATTTTCTCAGTTTTTCGTATAAAAAACGATGATATTTATTTATATTTCTTCCAATAGCATACAGCATGAATTCTTTTGCTAAATACCCTGACATTGCTACTTTATGGAGTGACCAAAATGAATTAACTGCGGATGAAGTCCGACCCAATCACAGATCTGGTGCTTGGACTTGCCCCTACTTGCCATAACGATTACAATGCTGAAATCATTGATATGGTAAATGGAGATGCTGACTGTCCGTATTGTTCAGGTCGAAAAGTTATCCCTGGCAAAACATCCTTCGCGGCACTTCATCCCGATCTAATGAATGAATGGAATTGGATTAACAATTATGTATTAGTTAATCCTGATGAGATTACAGAAAATATTCAAATAACATCTGGTGGATTTCCAAGCGTAATCCTGATCACGTCTATGAATTAAGTGTTTCTGAAAAGATTTTATACAAGAAACGTCATCGTGAAAGCTGTCCTTATTGTAAGGGACGAAGACGCAAGAAGCGACTATTTTAATTTTAAAGTGTAAAATAAAAAAGGAATCATAATCTGATTCCTTTTTATTATGTACATTTTCTAATGATTTTAGTGATTTCTATTTTTAAGTTTTAAAGCTAATTATGTACATTTTTGATACTTTTTCTAAATATCTGTTTTTAGGTTTTAAAGTTCATTATGTACATTTTCGAGCTTTTTGTTAAAAAATTTTTTTTTGGTTATGCACAAAATTCCTGTTACAAATACAATTGTGATTCTACAGATGCAGAACTCTCTCCTTAATCTCCTGGGTTCTTCCCTGATTCCAGAACTGTGTTCCAATATAACCGCAGGTACGTCTTGCAACATTCAGTGTATCCTCGGTTGCGGTTTCCGCAATGCGGACACTCCCATACGAGCTTTCCTTCCTCATCTGTTATAATCTGGATCTCTCCGTCATATCCACATTCCTGACAGTAATCGCTCTTTGTATTGAGTTCCGCATACATAATGTTGTCATAAATGAAACGGATGACCTGGAGTACAGCTGCAATGTTGTCTTTCATGTCCGGAACTTCTACATAGCTGATGGCTCCACCGGAAGAAAGTGCCTGAACTGAGATTCAAACTTCAGTTTTGAGAAAGCATCAATCTCTTCTCTGACAAATACATGATAGCTGTTTGTAATATAACTCTTATCTGTAATTCCAGGAACAATGCCAAATCTCTTCTGCAGACATTTTGCGAACTTATAGGTTGTACTTTCAATCGGTGAACCATAGATACTGAAAGCAACGTTCGTCTCCCTCTTTCCACTGGTTACATGCATCGTTCATGTGCTTCATAACATCCAGTGCAAATGGTGTAGCATCCGGATCTGTATGGGATTTTCCTGTCATATATTTCACACACTCGTAAAGTCCTGCATATCCAAGAGAAATCGTTGAATATCCTCCATAGAGAAGTTTATCAATCGGTTCTCCTTCTTCAGGCGGGCAAGTGCTCCGAACTGCCACAGAATCGGTGCTGCGTCAGACAGTGTTCCTTTCAGACGGTTGTGTCTGCACATCAATGCGCGATAGCAAAGTTCCAGTCTGTCATCAAAGATCTTCCAGAACTTATCCATATCTCCACCGGAAGAAAGTGCAACATCAACAAGGTTAATCGTAACAACTCCCTGATTGAAACGTCCGTAGAACTTGTAGTTTCCGTTCTCGTCTTTCCATGGGCTTAAGCAGCTTCTGCATCCCATAACCGGGAAACAATTTCCTTCTTTAAGCTTTTCATCTTTTCTCGGAAATATAATCCGGAACAAGACGCTTTGCAGTACACTTTGCAGCAAGTTCTGTCAGATAATAATATTCGCTTCCTTCTTCGATATTATCTTCTTCCAGAACATAGATCAGTTTCGGGAATGCAGGTGTCACCCATACCCGGCTTCATTCTTAACTCTCTGATAACGCTGACGAAGTGTCTCTTCGATAATCATCGCCAGGTCTTTCTTCTCTCTCTCGTTCTTTGCCTCGTTCAGATACATGAAAACTGTAAGGAACGGTGCCTGTCCATTTGTTGTCATCAGTGTGATCACCTGATATTCGATTGTCTGGACACCCTTTGTGATCTCTTTCTTCAGTCTTCTCTACGATCTCATTGAGCACATCTTCCGGATATTCCATTCCGACCAGTTCTGTTCGCTGATCACTTCCTTGCGGATCTTCTCTCTGGAAACATCTACAAACGGTGCCAGATGAGCAAGTGAGATACTCTGTCCGCCATACTGGTTACTTGCAACCCGGGCAATGATCTGAGTTGCGATATTACATGCTGTAGAGAAGCTGTGTGGCTTTTTCAATCATTGTACCGCTGATCACTGTTCCGTTTTGAAGCATATCTTCCAGATTCACCAGACAGCAGTTATGCATGTGCTGTGCAAAATAATCAGAATCATGGAAGTGGATAATTCCTTCTCTGTCTGCCTCCACAATATCATGTGGGAGAAGCATTCTTGTTGTCAGGTCACGGCTGACCTCTCCTGCCATATAATCTCTCTGTACGCTGTTGACTGCCGGGTTCTTGTTTGAGTTCTCCTGCTTTACATCCTCGTTGTTGTACTCGATCAGTGACAGGATACGATTGTCTGTTGTATTCGCCTTACGGACAAGGGATCTCTTATAACGATATCTTACATACTTACGTGCAAGTTCAAAAGCTCCGGTAGCCATAATCTGATTCTCTACCATATCCTGGATCTCTTCTACGGATACTGCACGATTCAACTTGTTATACTTGAATTCCACATATTCTGCGATATCTTCAATCTGGCTGTCTGTCAGCGTACGCTCCCCATTATCCTTATCCGCTTTCGTCACAGCAACCACGATTTTCTGTATATCAAATGTCTCTTCCGACCCATTTCGCTTGATAATTTTCATTGATCAGTCTCCTCACTTTTTCTTATTCTTGCACGATATCTTGTGTTTTATCCGTTTCTATCGTGCTGTCTGATACTTATTCTAATACAAAATATAGTATAATGCAATCCCCAAAACACAGTATCATGTATTTTCAGAACATCTGCTACATTTTTGAGTTTTTCATTTAACTGATAATCTTTACTCCATCTGTTATACAAAATCAAAACTGTCTATGAATTATCTGTCTACTCATTCTCCTTTCACACAAAGGCAGCCAAACAGTCCTTATTCAAGGACTTTGGCTGCCTTTTTTTCTTTCGTTTTATTTCAGGTAATAATTCTATTTATTTTTCGAATTCACAGATAATTCGGTCAATTCTTTTTCTAATAAGACCCGTTATGTTTTGCATGGAAATCTCTTGTCTCTTTGACGATCACCCGTTCAATGCAAGAAGTGCGATCAGGTTCGGGAAGGCCATCAGTGCATTGAAGATATCTGCGATATTCCATACTGCTTTTTACTGTCATATAAGGTCCAATGAATACTGCAAGGATATACAGGATACGATATCCCATTACAACTCCTTTATTTCTGTTAAACAGGTATTCCACGCATCTCTCGCCGTAATAGTTCCATCCGAGAATTGTTGTGAATGCAAAGAATACAAGACACAGCATCAGGGAGAATGTCGCTACGAACGATGGGAATGGAAGTCCTTTCTGGAAAGCATCCATTGTGATTGCCACACCCTTCAAGTTCCGGGTTCAGCCAGGAACCGGCGATCACGATAGAAAGTCCCTGTCATTGTACAGATTACGATTGTATCAATAAATGTTCCTGTCATAGACACAAGTCCCTGACGGACCGGTTCTTTGTTCTTGCTGCAGCTGCTGCGATCGGTGCACTACCAAGACCGGCTTCGTTAGAAAAGATACCTCTTGCAACACCTTTCTGCATTGCTACGAACACGGATCCAACCGCTCCTCCTGCAAGTGCACTTCCTGTAAATGCAGATTTCACGATAGAAGCCAGTGCTGCCGGAACAGCTGTGATATTTGTAATAATGATGATTACTGCAAGTCCTACATAAAGAACTGCCATAAATGGTACGATAACTTCTGATACTTTAGCAATTCTCTGGATTCCTCCAAGAACTACAAGACCTACGCATAATGTCAGAATTACTCCTGCGACTACAGTTGCCCAAGAATAATTTCCTCCAAACAGGGAAACTGTATGTGCCATATCCGGGTCGAAGAAATTCTTAACTTGACACATTGAAGTGGTGTCTTTTTATTAATAAGCAGTCAATCCTAAGACTAACTGCTTTTGCAAAATAAAGGTAATCACTATTTTGTTTGTTTCTTTAGAATAATATAGCTTGCAATCACAACTACAAAGAATACTAACACGAAAACTAAAGTATGAAATATTCCTATCGGATAAGGTGCAATCCACCCTTCTAGTTTGAAAACCAATCCTGAAAATATCCTGTAATCATAGAAATAGGCATAAAAGCAACTCCGATTATATTAAGCCAATTTACATAAAAGGGGATTTTTCTTCCGATAGTATGCTCGCTATAAAATATCCAACAATCCCTATAGCTTGAATAATCATTGAACCCCAAACTGCTTCCATTGTTTGTTCTGCATACCAATTACCAAATGCACAAAACAGCCCAATAGCAACAAAAAGCTGTTGATGATATATAAAGTACCTTACTCGTAAGCTCTTTATTTTTTTGTTCTTTGTCTGCTACTGGTTCAATTCCCTTTAGGATATAGTCTGTTGTTACTCCAAAAAAAATCACTCATTATAATTATTTTTTCTAAGTCAGGCGTACTTTGTTCACTTTCCCATTTGGAAACAGCCTGCCTTGAAACTCCAACTTTATCCGCAAGTTCCTCTTGTGATATTCCTTTTGATTTCCTTAAATATTGTATTCTGTCTGCCATATTCATT
>VOFI01003671.1_pt1 | contig 42194 bp, 79 predicted proteins | sample 5384131 | NCBI WGS metagenome assembly VOFI01 (sample SAMN12384728, study PRJNA508395) | human gut metagenome | isolation source: healthy gut H | host: Homo sapiens | reverse complement strand
AGTTATTATATCCACATGTATAAAAAAGTCAATACCTTTTTATATTTTTTTGTTTTATTTAATAAAGGTGATTGAGTGTGAACAGTAACGAAATAGGGCCGACCATGCGCCGGCCCATTCTTTAAATTTTTACATGCCTTAATTGCTCATTGAGCATATTTAACATTCAGGTGTAATTGCTGGTCCGTCGTTTCACCACTCTACGAATGTCAACGAACGAATTGAATTCTGCACACTCTCAGTCAGTAACGCTTTACCACCTTCTCCAAACGAGATAAACAACCCATTCAGAATTTCATTGCCTTTCTCTGTATCCAGTATTGTCCCTATCTCATGTATACAGACAGAAAGCCCTGTGTTGCTTCAAAGCTTCTTTTTTCTCCATACTCATCCAGGAACCAGTTGACTCCGTCATTTTCGCCGGACTCAGAATATACTCTGCCTCAATCCATCTGTATGGTAAAAGCGGCCTCGTCTTCGCAAACCTTCTCATCTCCACCGGCATAACCATAAATTGTAATTTGGTGATTTTGAGTTAATTTAATACCTTCAAACAGGAAACAATATGTCCCTTTTGTTCTTGGATCCAGATTTTCCATCCATCCAAAGTTCCGCCTTTTCGATTCCTGTGGCGTATACTTTTATTGTTGTAGTGTCTCGGTCTTTTTTGAAAGCAGCTTTGAACAGATGTGCACAAACGGTTTTCTGTTATGCTTTATAAAGATAAAATGCATCCTTTTTAATTTTCCCGATCGTATGTAACCAGACCTTTTGTATTATTACGCCCTTATTATTGCCACCTTCTTTCTCTTATCTGCCGCAAAAATCGAACATATTCACAAAGCTGCACCAGAGATACGGTCGTTCCTGTATTGCCTGAAGCATTTTTTCGTGATAATAAGACTGGTACTCTTCCGTATAATCCTGACGTTTCAGACATCCGAATGATATTTGACTTTACATTGGTATCTGCCATATTCCGAAATTCCCATGCACATATCAGAATTTTCTTTATGGAGAAGAGTCCATCCACGCTCCGCAGTCCTCTACTTTTCCTGCATACCATCCCATATAAACATTATAGGCCGATAAATCTGTAATCTTGTTCTGTTCACTTTGGCTCTCCACAGTTGTCAGATTTGCAAAGCACTGTTTTTCGGGACAGGTCCAGCTTGTGGCATAATTTCTGCAGAATCCTCTGATTTTCCACAAGTTCATCAGACTCTCCCCATCGTGATTTCATTACTGATCCCCAAAAAGCAAATACTTGGATGATTATAATTCTGCATAATCAATTCCCGCATCTGTCGTACAGTATCCTCTTTTGCTTCTTTCGTATTTATAAAACGAGAAATAAATGGAATTTCCGCCCAAACTACCATACCCAACTCCATCACAAAAATCATAAAAAACTCTGTGCATGCTGATAATGTGCCAGTCTTACTGCTGTAGCTCCTATTTCATGAATCAACATCGCATCTTCTCTTTGATCTTCCTCATGATTGCCCATCCTTTTCCTTGTCGGTCCTGATGTCTGAAACTCCGCGCAAAGATAACTCTCCCGGATTAGGGAAGAATCCTGTTTCAGCATCCACATAAAATTCCCGAATACCAAATCGGGTACTTTACCTCATCACCGGAACCTTCCATGATCATTTTCGCTGTATATAAATAGGGATCTTTTTTCCCCATTCCATACTCTTAGTTATCTATGAAAAACACTTTTTCAGGTTTCTCACCATATTTACTTCCAGGATAATCTCCCCTTCTCCATTCCGTATCTGCACATATATGCTTCACTTGCCCACTTGATACCTTACCCACTGCAAGAACTTCTGCTTTTCCATCTTCGTTTGAGTCATGATGCATAAATCCCGGAACCTCCGATACTCCCACTCCCTGAGCCAGTTTTCGAACATACTTCCCAGAGAATACGTTGCATATATAGTTCCCTCTTCTCATTTTTCCTGTCTGTAATTCTTGATAATCCACACTGTCCGCCACAAGTGCCCACACAACAGTCGAGAAAAAAATACAGGAACTGTTTATGAGTACTGCTAAGATAATATAAATCATCATTCCCGTATTGTCAGGTGTTATCGGAAGAAATACAATTCCTGCTGCCGCCAAAATTCCAATCAGCATTGGGGCTGCTGCAGCTTCACGTTTTCCGAAGCGCTGTACTGTCGGTTTTACCAGTGGTATTACAATTAAAGATGGAATCATTGTTGCAAGCCCCAGAATACCGGATAATTTTTTGCATTTTTAAAATAACTCTGAAATACAATCTGGTTCGCGCTGGAAAGCCCTATCTGCATGATGATCAGCGCAATGGATGCAATCGTAATCGCTACAACTGCTTTATTTTTCAAAAAGCGCTTAATGACTCGAAATAATTAAATTTCACTTTTTCCTGAGGTTCATGGGAGACAGCCACTCTCTCCACAGTCCCTTTGATCAGAATCTGAAATGCCGCAAAACCAATGATTCCAAGCACTAACGCCACAATAAACATTCTGCTTCCGATCAGATTGTTATCCTTATCGTAACATAATAACGGTAAAGTAATCAAAACAACAATATTCGCGATCATTGATCCGATTCCGCGGTAAGTTGACAACTGTGCTCTCTCTGTCGGATCTGTAGTAATAGCTGCATTCATTGCTCCATAAGGTACATTGACAACAGTATATGCCATATCCCAGATCAGGTATCCCACAACACATACCAGTACCTTAATCGGATAAGGTGCACTTGGGATCGGCAGAAAACATAACGCTCCTGAAAATAACAGTACAAAAGATCCATAATAAATATAAGTTTTAAATTTTCCTCTTTTTCCCGGTTTCAACGCATCCATTAATGCTCCCATGATCGGATCATTAATCGCATCCCAGATTTTCAAAAAGCAAAATAATGATTCCCCATGTTCCTAAATCCAGCCCAATATACTGTGTATAAAACAGCATCAAATAGCTGTTCAGCGCAAAACTCATATTGCACCCTAAATCTCCCATTGCATATGACCATTTATCCTTCGCTCCAAACGGTCTTTGTCTGTTGACTTTGTTCATTTTCATCTTCCTCCTAATCGTATTTAAACATTGGTTTTCTTTTTCAGCCTGAAAATTTCTTCTCCTTTCTTATAATTTCTGTATGTCGGCTCTCCTGACATTTCATACATCTCCATATTAGTCACAACCATCGGTATCTCACAGTTATAGCCTTGCGCTTCTATCTCTTTTTATCGAACTCAGCTAAAATCTGGCCTGCTTTCACTTCATCCTTCTCTTTCACATGCACAGTAAAATATTTTCCATTCAGAGCCACCGTATTATTTCCCCATATGGATCAAAATCTCGCTTCCGTCTGTGCTTTCTATCCCAATTGCATGTTTCGTCGGAAACACGGTTTGTATAATCCCATCACACGGTGCATAGACTTTTCCATCATCAGAATGTAACAGTACACCATCTCCTAATGCCTTGCTTGCAAACACTGTATCCTCAGCATTCTCCAATTGTTCCACAGACCCATTGACCGGCATCACAATTATTTCTTCACTTTCCACGGCTTTTTCTTGTCTGTATAACAGCATCTCTATCAACCATGTAAATCCAAACGGCAATACTGCCATCAGCAATACTCCCACCAGCTTTACATCTCCTGTTTGAAAAAAATCCAAAAGACCCGTTATTCCCATTCCTGCATATGCATGCATTGAAATTCCAAAAATCCTGCTGTCGCACCCCCAAGCGCGCCTCCGGCACAACACAGTGCAAACCGCTTTTTATCAGGTTTGATCAGTGCATACATCGCCGGTTCTGTTGCTCCCATGATCGCAGAAACTGCACCCGCTTTGGCTGTCTGTTTTTCTCCACTATTTCTGGATCTCATAAATACCGCAAATGCAACTCCGCTGACAGCAAAGGATGCACTATAAGAAAGTGCTAACAATGGACTGCTGTTTCCTGCAAGAACATCGGCAAATGCCAATACGGTAATAATTCCATGTATCCCGACAGATACCAGAACCTGCCACAATCCACCTATCAAAACTCCCATCAAAACAGGCGAGAATCCACACAATGCCATAATTCCTCTGTGAAGCCATTCTGCCATCCAGTTTCAAACGGACCTGCCACCAGAATGCCGAATGGAAATGCCACCAAAAGCGTCAAAAGCGGAATCACAAGATTTTTCCTTGTTTCCGACATCCGTTTTTCCAGGAAACGATAAATCAGTGACGCAATTAATACCGAAAATATAATTGGTAAAAAAGTCGATGTATAGTGGACTGTATTGTTCATTCCCAATATACTGATCTCAAGTCCCTGTATTTTTTGGGATAACACATGGCCGCTGCCAGCCACACACCAACAAAAGGTTCGATTTTACAATATTTTGCCAGATTATACCCCAACAACAAAAAGGCAGAAAATATAAAAGGCCATCTCCCAATGCATACATTACCGTATAAACAGTTGTATCTGCTGATAATCCCAGCATAACACATACAGCAAGTATTCCTTCGATCATTCCACTTGCTCCGAGCAGATACAGCGTAGGGCCACCCCGCCATCACGGTCAGAAGTGCTGTTTCCAACCCGCTTTTTCTCCGGCTTTTCACAAGTATTCTCTTTTTGCAGTATCCAGCCCCGCCTGGATGCATACTTTTGTATACTTCCCTACATGCTGCCCGATAACTACCATATATTCACTCAACGCCTGGACTACTGTAATCACACCATCTGTTGCTTCCAGCCCCTTTGTATCTGCCTTTCAACATCTTTCAAGTTAAATCTGATACGTGTCACACAATGTCTCAAACTGATAATATTTTCCTTTCCTCCTACTTTTTTTCACAATTTCCTGTGCCAGTTTTCATATTTCCGCCTCATTTTCGTTCTTTTTCCTTTCATTCCTTTTTCTGTTACCCGTTCAATGTGAATTGTCAAAATATAACTTTTCTTCCCCGGAAAGACCACAGTGATATTCTTCCTGTATAAACTTTGCAATTCGCTCTACACACTGGTACGATTGATCATATTTATCTCTGACCATGGTAAACAGTTCACTTTCTTCCTCATCATATGTCGTTTTTGTCACCAGCCTCTGTGCCAGAAATTTTAAATGTGTTACAAAGCGGTAATAATATACTGACTCATTTTCAAATTCCATGCGATAATATCTTTTGACAATCGTCTCAATTTCTCCGATAAGCTTTGTAATTTCCAACACTTTTGTCATATCACTTCCATCTGCAGATGCATTGACGATATGAAGCGCTATAAAAAAGCTGCCTCATCCTGCAACAAAGATACATTCAATTTTTTCTGAATCATTCCCAATGCTTTTTCACCCAGATGAAATTCTTCCGGGTAAAACCGCTGAATATCCCACATCATGGCATTTCTCACCTGTATCCCTTTTTCGCTCCTCTGGACTGCCATATAAATGTGGTCTATAAGAGAAATATAAAGTGTGTCGCTGATTTTCTTTCCAAGCTCCAGTTTTATCATCCCTACAACATCATCTGCAACCTTAAAATATTCCACCGGAATCTCTTCCCATAATTCCTGAAAATATTCTAATTCTTTTCTCCGCGAAGAGTAAACACCTTATTGATTGCGGAAACATCTACAAACTCACCAACTTTTTCTTAAACGCAATTCCTTTTCCACACACGATTTCTTCTTGTCCCTTTTTATTTTCACAATTACAACATTGTTGTTTAAAAATCCTTTGAATTATCACGACTCTCGCCCACTCCTAAAACACCATTACTTACATACAGACAAAAAAAGACCTATTTACCCCGTTGTACAAGAAATCTGCTCTCATAGCAACAATGTAAATAGGTCTAGCTTGTAAAACAATTACCACCCTAAGTTTTAAATCATTATACCATATTTTCACAAAATGTCAACATGTAAACAAAATATATATCCGCATTTTCGCCAACACTTCTTTGTTTTTCTATTTTTTACAAGAAATGTTGCACAAATTCATATTTTTCTTCTCCATCTGTCTCCAGAATCATGTAACTGCTCTTTCTTCCTTCCTGCCTCGGAAAAGACAGACTTCCCGGATTTAACACAGTAATCCCGTCTCTTTCTTCAAAAATACGGGCGATGGGTGTGACCGAACATAATAATGTCCCGCATTTCTTGCAGCCCCTTCCTCCCGAATCTGCTCTGTCTCCATTGAAACATAATAACTGTGTCCATGAGTAATAAACACTTTCTTCTTTCCGATCCAGAACTCTTCTTCCGCCGGAAGATAGGAGAAAAAAGTCATTATTTCCTCTTATCATATGTTTTTCACATTCTACAACAGCCTCAATATAATCTTCTCCGCCTTCTACATCTCCCAGATGGATAAACATGTCGATCTCTCCGGCCTCTTTCAGCGCCCTGTCAAGACTTGTATGTCTTCCATGAGTATCACTGACGATCAATACTCTCATAAAAAATACGCCCTCTATTCTTCTCTCTCTTTTTACTTCCATAATCGCACGCATGGCACGAAGTGCACGTCCCCTGTGACTGAGTTCATTTTTTTCTGTACCGGGTCCATCTCTGCTGTTGTGCAGCCATACTCTGGAACATAGAAAATCGGATCGTATCCGAATCCATGTTCTCCTGCAATCTCATATCCGATCATTCCTTCGATGGTACCACGAACAGTTTCTACTGTACCATCCGGAAATGCCGCCGCAATGGCACAGACAAACCTTGCGGTACGCTTTTCATCCGGCACTCCTTTAAGCCTGTCCAGAAGCATCTGATTCTTGATATCATAGGAAGTATCAACTCCCCGCATATCTGGCCGAATAAATTCCCGGCTCCTTATTCAGATAATCAATCTCAAGCCCGGAATCATCTGCCAGAATAATATCATCCGGCAAGTACTTTGCGATTGCCTTTGCCTTAATCTGTGCGTTTTCCTCAAATGTGGTTCCATCCTCTACGATATCAATATCAATTCCAGCTTCTTTCATAGAATAGATCGGCATTCCCAGATCAGCCAGGATCATATGGATCTCTTTCATCTTATTCTGATTTCCGGTTGCAAAAATAATTCTCTTTTCCATCTGTTATTCCTCTATTTCTTTGCTTTTTGGCGGTCTCGGTCCCATAAACTGGTAAAAATATGTCTTCAGCATTCCATTGTAGATTTTTCTGTTTTTGTCTGCTTTTCTTCCAAAATAGCGCTCTGCATCTTCATAGCTTGTGATCATATACGCTGACCATGAATCCAGAGTACGGAAACTTTCTCCAAAATCAGAGTATAACTTCGGAAGTTCCTTTTCTCCTCAAGACGCTCTCCATACGGCGGATTTGTGATGATAAAACCGTATTTCTTCGGATGGCGCGATCCTGCACGGCTCTCTGCTGAAAATGGATCATATGATCCACGCCTGCATCTTCTGCATTCTTTCTCGCCGCTCTTACCACGTCCGGATCAATATCATATCCCTGGATGTCTACTTCCACGTCGTCCTGTATCAGGTCATTCGCCTCATTGACAGCGTCATACCATTCTTTCTTTGAATCAGATTGGTCCATTCCTCGGCAGTAAAGAACGATTCATACCCGGCGCAATGTTTGCTGCCATCATCGCCGCTTCAATCGGAAAGGTTCCGCTTCCGCAGAAGGGATCCACCAGGATACGATCTTTCTTCCATGGCGTCAGCATGATCAGTGCCGCCGCCAGTGTCTCTGTGATCGGCGCTTTGCTTGACAGCTGCCGGTATCCTCTCTTATGAAGTGAAACCCCGGATGTATCAATCCCTACCGTGACAATATCTTTCATAAGAAACACTCTCACCGGGTAGGATGCTCCACTTTCCTCAAACCAGGAAATATGGTAGCAGCTCTTCAACCGCTCCACCATCGCTTTCTTCATGATTGATTGAATATCCGATGGACTGAACAGCTTGCTTTTTACCGATGCAGCCTTCGTAACCCAGAACTTTCCATCTCGCGGGATATAATGCTCCCAGGGGATCTGCTTGGTCTTTTCAAACAATTCATCAAATGTAACCGCCTTAAATGATCCTGCCTTGATCAAAATACGCTCTGCTGTCCGCAAAAATACATTCGCTCTGCATACGGCTTCTGCATCTCCATAAAAAGTAACACGTCCGTCTTCCACCTGGGAGATTTCATATCCCAGATCCAGAATTTTCTTTTTGAGCACCGCTTCGAGTCCAAAATGACACGGTGCTATCAATTCAAATCTTTCCATATATTCCTCCATATGTATCCGAATACACGCATTGCGTGTGTCAAATATCTGTACTCATATTACTATAATTCACACGTATAGTAAAGAAGAGGATACGATTCTGCTGCTGTCTGCACACTAAAATCGTATCCTCTTTTTTTTTCACTTACATGAGTCCCGCTCTGATATTATCTGGCGTTATTCATGTTTTCGCTGGAATTCGTGCCGTTTCTATGGCAGTTTTTCGATGTTGTCTTATTTGTATTTCTGCTGTTTTTACTGTTTCTGTTCTGTTCATCTGCATATGATGAATATCCGTTTTCTGATGCATTGTTGTTTGCCATGTTTCTGTTGTTTTCTTTATTGCTGTAGTTCTTAGCCATGAGTATTCCTCCTGAGAAATTTATTTGGTACTCTCATAGTATCTCTGCATCTTTCAATTTTATTCGAATTTTTGTATTTTTGCTTGCATTTTCCAATTTCTTATATTATACTTTTGTGCTTGTAGAAAGTAGTCTTTCTACAACCCCTTATTAATTATTTATACTCCCTCAAAAGACCGATGGCTCCCCATCGGTCTTTTTACTTTATCTCTATCAACGTTTTCCCTTGAAAAACTGCACGATCAGACACACGATCAGAATTGGAACAAGAACCGGGAGCAGAAGTCTGATGAGCCCCGTGATCACAGAAATAACCAGAACAATTCCAAGGATCACAGCCAGAATGATCAGCGCGATCTTCCACCACGGAAATCTCAATTCCTGAAAATGCATGTCCTGTCTGCCGGTCTCTTCTCCGTAAGCACCATAATCGCTGCCGCCCGCTTCATTTACAATCGAATCATCCGTACCATCCTGCGCATCTGAGATCGTCCTTGCCAGAATCCACGGATCTCCGAGCATCTCCAACACCTGAGCTTCGGATTTGCCACTTCGCACTTCTCCTTCTATATAATTACGATAATACTCTATATTCTCTAAAACAGCCTGAGCACTCAGTTTTCCGCTCAACGCTGTGCGCAGCTCTTCCAGAAATTCTTTCTGTGACATCTCTTATCCTCCCTTTCCTTTCACATCTGTCATTTTGTCCATTATATCAAGTTCTCTTTCCCCTTACAACCGCGACTTTGCTGTTCATAATTTGTTCATTTATCATTCAAAATTCTTTCATTTTATTAACATTGTTTCTTCATTTCTCCTGACTATACTATAAATATCAAATGAAGATAAAACATTTGATAGCAAAAGATGCCGCATAGTAGTGATACTATTCGAATAAACTTTTTCATAATACTCGCCAGGGACCGTGACAACGGTCACCTGGCATCCTCCCTGTTATAGGGCTTTTTTTATTTTACGGAAACAGGATTTCCGCCTGTCGCCTCTTGGCAGTTCCCGCAGGATCTGATCAAATTCCCGGTATGTTTTCTTTCCATTTTCCCTGTACATTTTTGGATCACCAATGACATCATAAACTCCTCCTTCCAGGTAAGCGGCGGAACCACACTCGTATATGCCAGCATAAACTGAAACAATTTGCCGAGACCATACAAGTCTATTCCGACTGCCATGCCGCTTCGTTTCTTTCCTGCTGGCATCACGAAATGCGCGCGGACAGCCGGTATCTGCATTTTCTTCATCACAAATCCGTTGCCGGGTACACTCAGATCCAGTAAAAGCAGCTTCTCCTCCCGCGTTACGATCACACTGTACGGGCTCAAATACCGGTAACACTGCATCCCTTTACTTCGATGATAACAATCCAGCTGGGTACACAGCATCCGAAACCATTGAAATAAAAGCTTTTTGGTATCTTTTTCTCCGTCTGAAGACGTCCAATTAAAGTTTGCCCTCTCACATAGTCCATGGCAGGCCTGCATTTTCCTCCATGTTCAATAAAACGAACTACATCATATCCTTTCTCCTCTTTTCACTCCTCCTCCTCTCTGCATCCTTGCTCTCTTTTTAACTACTGTTCTGTGAAAAATAGATTCGACCGAATCTGTATCTGATGACAGAAAACTTCCTGCCGTCATATGAATTAAAGAATATAAAAAGTAATTGTATCTTACTCGATTTCCATAAAAATGCAAGCACTTTTCTGTGCCTGCATCATGTGTTTCTGTCTCTATTTTTCCAGAAACAGTTTTCTCGTAATAAAATTATATACCATTACAATTGCTGTTGCCCCGATCTTTGCGATCATGTAGAACATTCTAAAAATATCGACTGCGATCCACATCACGAGCTGGTTGATTCCTAGTCCGATCACACTAAGTATGATGAAAATGACAAACTCTGCTCTCTTGCTTCTGTCCTCCGCCACATCAAATACCCAGTGTACACTCAAAATATAATTGTAAATAACCGAAACCGAAAATGAAATTCCGCTGGAAATCAGATAATTGATTCCGATCAGCTCTGTCAGAAAGATCATCACTCCATAGTCAATGACGAATGCACTTCCGCCTACAAATGCAAAACGGATGATCTGACGCATCAGATTTTTTTCTTGTTTTCTTCCATCTTCTCACCCTTTTCTATTCCATTGTTTCCAGTCGATTCAGTGCTGCTTCGATCACTTTATCCATATCGTAATACTTATAATCGCCGAGACGACCTCCAAAAATGACATTTCCTTCCGCTTTTGCCAGCTCCTGATATTTTTTCGAACAATCTGGTATTCTTTTCATCATTTACCGGATAGTACGGTTCCATCCCCACTTTCCACTCAGAAGAGTATTCTCTGAAAAATTACGGTTTTCTCCTGCTGTCCGAACTCAAAATGCTTGTGCTCGATAATTCTTGTGTACGGAACTTCCCGCTCTGTATAATTGACCACTGCATTTCCCTGATAGTTATCACAGTCTAATACTTCTGTTTCAAATCTCACCGAACGATACTCAAGTGCTCCCAGCCGATACTCAAAATACTCGTCGATCATTCCTGTAAAAATAATCTTTTTCTGCAACATCCGCCTGTTCTTTTCGGAATTCAAAGAAATCAACACCTGTTCTGACTTCCACCCCCTCTAACATCTTCTCGATGATTCCATTATAACCGCCGATTGGAATTCCCTGAAACGGATCATTAAAATAATTATTGTCATACGTAAAACGCACCGGAATCCGTTTGATGATAAATGCCGGGAGTTCTTTGCAGTCACGTCCCCACTGCTTTTCTGTATACCCTTTGATCAATTTTTCATAAACATCACGACCGCCCAGAGACAATGCCTGTTCTTCCAGATTCTTCGGCTCTGTAATCTGACATTCTGCCACCTGTTTTGCAATCATTTTCTTTCGCTTCCCCGGGTGTGCGGATTCCCCACATTTTACTGAAGGTGTTCATATTAAACGGGAGATTGTATAATTCATCCTTGTATACAGCAATCGGAGAATTGATATAGTTGTTAAACTCGGCAAACTGATTGATATACTCCACACTTTTGATTGGAAGTATGGAAGATATGCGCACCATATTTATGCACATGGATTCCTTCGATCTCCTCACAGTAAATATTTCCAGCGATGTGGTCTCTTCTGTCGATCACAAGACAGTGTTTCCTTTATGCAGCTCATGTGCCATCACTGCTCCATATAATCCGGCTCCTACGATTAAATAATCATACTGATACATCTTTTGTCCTCCATAGTTTCTAAGGCAGAATTCTGCCTCATACAATCTGGATTATTATAGCACCTTCTTACGTCTCTGTACATATCTCAAAATTTTTTAAATTTTTTTCAAAAAGTTGTTGACAAATCGATTGCTTCAGGTTATACTTAATTTCGTTGTGAACGACATTTGTTCTTAACGGGTGCGATTAGCTCAGCTGGATAGAGCGTCTGGCTACGGACCAGAAGGTCGGGAGTTCGAATCTTCTATCGCACGCTAACCTCTGCAGGATATCTGCAGAGGTTTTTTGTGTTCTCAATTATTTTTCTCACTGATCATTTTTCAAATCCGACTAGAATTATCCAATATCTTGTGTTATAATTTCCAAATCCACTATATTTTGTATTTTTACAACTTAAAACGAAAAGGAGACACTACATGCAAACGACCGATCCTACAGGAATTTTTAATAGAAATAAACTCTCAGAGGAGTTTTCAAACGTTCTTCCTGATGAAGCCCGTTTAAAAACTGGATGCGATTTTGCTTTGAGATCCAGACTGATTTCCCTGAAATCTGCTACTCTTTGGAGTATCTGAATACAAAATTTCGCAGTTTTCTCACACCGCAGAGTACCTGCGGGCAGAAGCTTGAAAGTCTGTTTCAGGCCGCAGCAGAACTTTTTACCACCGCAGAAGTCCGAAATGGGAGTTTATTGCTGCAAGACTATTATATTTTCAATTCAGTTTTCACTTAAAACAGGAAGAAACACGCAGAGAACTTTCTGATTTTTTACAAAAACTCGTATATCTGACCCGGCAGAATCTGTACGGTTCCTACAAGCGCGGCATCCGCTGGGAGAGCGAGGAGCACCTTGCCTTCACCGACGCGGTGTTCGAGCACATCAACTACGCCGCCGTCAAGGCGGACGCAGCACTGGCACGGGAAAAGGGTCGTTACGCGCTCTTTGAGGGCAGCGACTGGCAGACGGGCGCGTATTTTGAAAAGCGGGGTTATACCTCCGAAAAGTGGCGGGCGCTTGCGGAAACGGTGGCGGTGCAGGGAATGCGCAACGCCTATCTGCTGGCGGTCGCACCGACCTCCAGCACATCTATCCTCTCCGGCACGTCGGCGGGCATCGATCCAATTATGAAGAAATTCTTTTTAGAGGAGAAAAAGGGCAGCATGCTGCCCCGCGTTGCCCCGGAGCTTTCTATGGATACATGGTGGTACTATAAGGCGGCGCATCTGATCGACCAAAGCTGGTCGGTGCGCGCCGCGGGCCTTCGCCAGAGACATATTGACCAGGCGCAGAGCATGAATCTCTATATCACCAATGACTATTCCATGCGTCAGGTGCTCAGACTGTATTTAGAGGCGTGGAGGGCCGGCGTCAAGACCATTTACTATGTCCGCAGCAAGGCCCTTGAGTGCGAAAGCTGCTCGTCATAAGGAGGATAGCATGACGGAACTGAAGAAAAAGCCCCTCTTTAACCCGGAGGGTGACCCTGATGTGCGCCTGCGGCGCATGATCGGCGGCAATACCACCAACCTCAACGACTTCAACAATATGAAGTACGCTTGGATCAGCGACTGGTACCGGCAGGCCATGAACAACTTCTGGATCCCTGAGGAGATCAATCTCTCGCAGGATGTGAAGGACTATCCCCGCCTGCTGTCAGCCGAGCGCAGCGCCTACGATAAAATTCTGAGTTTTCTTGTCTTTTTGGATTCCATTCAGACAGGTATCTGCCTGCAGTTTTCACCTGTGCTGCAATCAGTTCCTGATCGTTAAAATAGTTATTCATGGATGCTTTCACTTCCTGAAGTGTCTTCTCTCTAACACCGCCTTCCTTTTTCAGTCTCATATACATATGGAATATCGCTTAATTCTTTCTGCAGTTTCTGATCGGCTCATTTTGCATAGTCCGGCAGGAATTTACTGTCTCCAAAAAAAATTCCTCTGATTTGGTCCGGCAGGAATGCAGGTCAAATGCATCCAGATAAGTAAATACTGTATTGCCTTCCAGCTTTCCAGGATCGACACTTTTACGATGTGTCGGGTCTGTAAACATAAGCCGAATACTTTTTTTTCTGGATCTCATCGGCTCCTCTGAAGATAGATACAGTTTCCGAGCGATTTACTCATTTTAGCTTTACCGTCAGTTCCCGGAAGACGCAGACATGCCTGATTTTCAGGAAGAAGGATCTCGGCTCTACCAGTGTATCTCCATAAACAGAGTTGAACTTTCTTACAATCTCTTTTGTCTGCTCCAGCATCGGAAGCTGATCCTCCCTACCGGAACTACGTTCGCCTTAAATGCAGTGATATCGGCCGCCTGGCTGATCGGATAAGTAAAGAAATCCTACCGGAATACTTGCTTCAAAATTACGCATCTGGATCTCAGCTTTAACCGTTGGGTTTCTCTGAAGACGGGATACTGTAACCAGATTCATATAATAAAATGAAAGCTCACACAGCTGTGGAATCTGTGACTGGATAAACAGTGTACACTTTTGGGGATCCAGTCCGCATGCCAGATAGTCCAGCGCCACCTCAATAATATTCTGACGTACCTTTTCCGGATTGTCCGCATTGTCTGTCAGTGCCTGTGCATCTGCGATCATCACGAACATCTCATCAAAATCTCCTGTATTCTGCAGCTCTACTCTGCGCTTTAAAAGAACCTACATAGTGTCCCACATGGAGTCTTCCCGTAGGTCTGTCACCTGTCAGCATAATCTTTTTCCATAATTAGATACGCTCCTTTATTACATTTTTCTCATAGTCTGCATCCATTATAACACCATTGCAGAGACTTTGCCAGCGAAGATTCAAAGGCCATCCATTCCGGGAAATTCTCCAGAAATTTTCCAAACTTTTCCGCCGCAAACGTATCTTTCGCTGTCTCATCCAATTTTTCCATTTGAATATATTTTCGTGCCATCTTTTCCACCTCCGGCAAATAGTCTGCCCGTACGGTCTGAAGAAACTCAAAATTGCCCCGCTCTTTCTCTGCATGATCAAAGCGGCTTACATAGACTTCTGCAACCCTTTGCAGCAGGGCTCGAATATTAGACTCCTCAATTTCTCCTGCCAGCTCCTGCAGTTCTTCTGCCTGCTGTTTTCCCCAAAAGAAATGCCTCCTGCTCTTCCAGAGATACCCCGACTGCTCTGTACACATTCTGTTTTTTGATTCCACTGACTCCATGCTTTTTCTGATACGATGCTTTCACCTCTTCGCCAAACAGAATCATGCCTTCCTGCACATCCAGAACCGCTCCGTAAGCAAGTGCTTTTTCAACATCTGTTTCGTGCTTCGAAGCGCAGAACTTGGAGAACATCGTCCTTCCGGGCAATTTCTTCAATCTCTACATATTCCCTTCCGGCACAGATACTTTTAAAAAGCTGATATCTGCGATATCGTCTGAAATCCCGGGCCCTCTGTAGATCAGGAACACACCAAGCAGAAAGCAGAACACACCAAATACAAGTTGGAATCATCTTGTCGCGCATCGTACCGAGCATATAAATCTTATCCCCTACCTGGTACATATATTCCAGACCGACCATCATTCCATTTACGATCGCCAGAAGAACTCCCAGAATCATACCGAGAATATCAAAATTTTTCTTTTTCTGCTCATCCGTTCCTGCTCCTTTCCTGCTGTTTTGAGCCATCAATACTTCAAAACCGTAATATCCTGGAAAATATTGATTTCCATCTTATCACACATCCGAATTGCAATCTGTTCAAATGCTTCCCCAAGCTCCCTCACTCCCTGTGGGATATCTTGTTTCAGACTCTCCATATTTTCCCCCCGAAATTTTCATACCCAAGAAGCTGCTCATACTCTCTTGCAAACTTTTCAGCCGTAGGAAGATAATAATTCAAAAACATGCTCATCTCCTGCAAATTTGCCGGATTATGACTACATACGGAAATCAGCTTTTTCACGCCGCACTCCAGCTTGTGCAGATCTTCCAGAAATACTTCCTTTCCTTCTCTTTTCGCAGAAATGACTGCCACAGACTCCTGAATCCTGGAAAGACAGCTCTGTGCACGCTCCACGATCTTTCGTTTTTCTTCGTCAAATCCCAGTTCTTCCCATTCTTTCTTCTCCTGCTCCAACGTCTCAAGCACCTGCAGATATTCCTTGTATTTTTTTTGATCCGTTGTGATCAAACACGGGAACTCCTGATTCACATGCCCCTGCAACAAATAATTGTGTTGAATCATCATCTCAGTTCACTGCGGATTTTCGTCTTTGATGTATGAAACTTTTCTGCAAGTTCCTCAAGAGCCACGATCTCACGATCTCCGATAAACTTTTAAACCGGTAAAACCGGATCGCACCTAATCTTACGAACTCCCCCATATCAGCAAAATCAGACACAAAATCGCCAGACATACATCTTTTGCCGTAAAAACCATCTGCGTCCGTGCAAGTTCCGGAAGTTCTTCGTTCTGAAACTCCTGCATCAGCAGAATATCCATCCATACCAGAAGGATTTTTATATGCCATCCCCAAACCTCCCAGCAAGATCGGTAAAACTCCGGATATCCTTCCAGGCACTCTTTTATTATATTTTTCCATTTTCGCTCCTCCGCCTGCACTCTCCATTACCTGGTCAAAATGGAATACAGCTTATCCCCATAATTTTTCGTTCCGTATCCATCTGTATCGCCAAATACCATAAACCCATCTTCCATTTGATAGGTGGCTCTTGCAGTACGGTTCGGCGGATATAGATTCTGTTCTTTCGCCTGACACACTGCCCAGTCCAGATTATCCCATCCGATGACAGAGATCTCCTGATCCGGATACAGCTTCTCTGCATCAATTGCCAAGGCATAAGAAATCGGATATTCCTGTGTACTGTAATTCTCGTTTCTATGGAACAGCAAGGTCTGATCAAACTCCCATCCCGAGAGCTCTTTTTCTTGCCAAATCACGGACTTCCTCTGGAGGGTTTTGTTGTTTTACAGGTATACCCTGTCATGCGTCTTCTCCCATTGGTTGAGAATACATACACACCTTCTGCTGCCTTTTCCGCTTTCGGTTCAAACACCTGATCGTAAGATAAGCTCAGAAGTGTATATGCCGGACTGAAAAATGTCTCCCCTTTTCCATACTCCATCCATGTCGTCGGAAAAATCGAATAAGACTCCTTTTCCGTCACTGCCTGTTTCATCTCCAGAAATACCCTTTGAAACAAAACAGCAGATGCAATATCGATCTGATATTTCTCTTCTATCGCTTTTAGCCCTGTTTCAAACTGTTCTCGGTAATCTACATTTGGATTTTGAATCCGTTCACGCATGGTCGGTACGGCAGAATCTCCAAAATACAGTGCAAAAGCCCCATTAATCCGAAGTTCTCCCAATTTTTTCTATATCAGGCAAAGCTTGACGCACCTTCACCTCTTCTGTAAAAAAACTGCTTCAGATTTCCTTCATATTCTGTCATGTATGCCCCTGCAGCCACCCATGGACAATAGTAATAAGGCTCACTCAGCTCCACACTCGAATACTGCATCGTGTCACAGCACACCTGATCAATTCCAGTCTTCTCAGCAGCTTCCTGCATCAGATCTTCTGAAATCTCCTCCCACTGAAAAGTATCCAGATACACAACTTTCTCTTTCGACAAATACAGCATATAGATCACCTTGCCCGGATCCTCCTCTGATTCGGCCCGAAACCCCAGATAAGATCGGAGATGGATGGATCCCAGGGAGAGACGGATAACTCTCCGGAACTGCACACCTCTTCTCCATATTTTTCATTCACATACTGTGACATCCTGACTGCCGCCAGTCTGAAATCATACTGATCCGCTGCGCGCTTCAATTTTCCATAATCACTTCTATAAAATCGTACCATAGAAATCCCGCCTGCAAAAATACCAATGCAAGCAGTCCACTTATACCGGCAATCCATATGCGCCGCTTTTTCTTTCTCTGTTTCTGTATTTTCTGCCGCTCAATCTCCCGCCTCAGAAAATACAATTCCCACTGTGTATTCATAGGCTCACCACCTAAAATCAGAAAACAGTTCTTTTATCAGGGCTTCCTCATTCATGCCAAGCATCAGCTCATATCCCGGAGATGCCACATCGCTGATATAGCATTTTACCAGATATTTTCCCCCTACTTCTGCCACTGCCTGATAGGAAATCTGCTGTGTTCCGCCTTCCGTCACCTCTTTTTCAGCAAGATAAAAAACGGTGAGGTCTTCCTTGACGGAAAGTGACTTGATTTCCCCTGCTTCATAAGTACCGCCCTTCTTTTCTGCATTTTCCTTCTCTTGTGCATTTCCTTCTGTCCAATATTTTTTTGCAATTCTGCATGTTCCTGTCATCCAGAAATTCTGCCTGATAACTGATATAGATGCTGTCTCCATCCCCACATGGTTTGGTAAATTTGGTATTTTCATACTCTTCATAATCTTCTTTGTCAAACACATATTCTTCCGGAAGACGTACCTGAACACTTTCTGTATCTGTACATCGGATGGGAACATATCCATCTGACATTTCATACGCTTTGCGTTCTTCTTTCCGTTTCTCCCCATCTTTCCAGGTATTCTCAATTTGGTATCATACGCAACCGAATATGGACTGTTTTCCATTTCTACTAATTCCGCATAGGCCTGAATTCGAAACTTCGTTTCTACATCGTCCGCTGTTTCATTCTGCCAGAACGCATATCCATATATAGCTGTCTGCCAGTTCTTCCCAGCTCGTAAATGCACTCTGAAGCTTTTTTTGCGATCGGAAGAGACAGATCCAGACATTCTTCCAGATTGATATAATCTGCAAGATAACAGTCCCCAGCACTTGAAGCGCTCTGCTGTAATCCCAGCCATCCATTCCATGCTCTCCATATTGCGTGTACATCTCATGAGCATCCTGATATCGCGCAAATTCCTCGTCATCCTCGGAAAAAATTTGTCATAGCCTCTTCTGTGGAAAGCTCCAGCAAGCCTTTCTTCTCCAATTTTTTCACCGTTTTTTAAATAGGTTTCCCTGTGACCTTTTTTTGTAAGCAGCTTATTGATGACTTCTGTCACATCGTCTCTGCCATTGATTCCCCAGCCCTCTGAAAGTGTCAGTTTGATTCTGTCCTGCGAAGATTCCTTTTCCTGGTCTGATAATCCGCCTATCACACCCAGAGTCTTATGATTATATTGCGTATATACGGCATACGCTGCACAAATCCACTCTACCGTATCGCTGTTGATCTCAGCCTGCACAAAAGGCGATGCCTGATACTCTCCTTTGAGTTCGACAGTTTCTGCCGATTGGCTGTTTCAGATGCTCCACATCCTGTCAGCATGGACATCCCCATTGTCACTGCAAGCACTACTGAAAGAATCCGTTTTCTTTTTTCTTTTTTCCTCTCGCATTGCATATACCTCCGACATGTTTTTCTTTCATTATAATCGAAAATATTGCAATACTCTATTTATTTTATTCCTTTTGCATAAATTTTTTCTACTTTTTTCATTTCTAATGTAAAACGCAGTTTTGGTATGATCTCTCCTTTCCCATCTCCAGGCTCTCTGATCAGTTCTGCAGTCAATTTTGCTTCCATTGCTTCTGCCAGCTGCTTTGCTACCGTAAGTCCCAGACCGGTTCCTTCCTGTGTTCTTGCCCGGTCTTTCCTGTAAAATCGTTCAAACAAATGCTCCACATCTGCCTCTGTCACATTGAAGGCATCATTTTCAAAACAGATCCACACCTGCTGCTTTTGCTCTCTTACAAACACATGCAAAAAACTTTGTGCATATCGTCCTGCATTCTGAATCAAATTTAAAAAATACGCTCCAACGCCGATGCATCCCCTAACACTTCTATGATATGCTCCGGAATCTCCGCCTCCAGCTCCAACGCGTTTTTCTAAAATATGATAACTATCCATCAGTGATTCCCTAAGAATCCTTCCTACATCTGTTTCCTTGATCTCCACTTCATAATCTCTGGCACTAAGTCGGGACAAATCATAGAAATCTGTCACCAGTCTTTGCATGGTCTTTGCTTTCCGCTCGATCGTCTCCACCATCTCCATGTCCGTCTCCTTTTTGTCCCTTCATCAGCTTTAAATATCCCAATATCACAGTCAACGGGGTACGCAGATCATGACTGATATTCTCAATCTCTGACTGAAATGCCCGCTCTCGCTTTTTCATACTCCTGACGCTCTGTTCGAATCTGTTCCAATGCCTGATTGACAGATTGCGCCATATTTTTCCAGCTCTTTATCCGGCATCGCCATGTGAAGGATCTGATTCTGCTGTATATCTTTCAGAATATCCTGAAACTCCCGATTTGCCTCTTTTCATTGCTTTTTTAATAAGAAAAAACGAGTGGCAAAGTAAACTGCGATCACGATTGCAACGCTAAATAATACCCATAGCACATCTATTCCTCCATCGCTTCTGAACTTACTGTGATCACTCTCATTCGTTCGCCAAATTCCTCATCTGTCATTTTCCCCGCTGCAAATTCTGCCATTGCCAGATACATTTTTTCCCTTTTGTATGTGGTCCGCTGATGCATCGCTCCAACAATTCCATCTCATTTTCTATCGGCTTTAGCACATGCTCTCTTTTAACAAATGCTTCATAATAGCGCACACCAAATCTTCTCTGCGAAACCGCATCCATATGAATTCCATCCGGATTGGGAGTCAGACCTTCTGCAGTCACAAAGCAGCTATTCTCCTGTTCTCTCGCAAACTTTAACAACTGTTCATTCACAAGTTCATATTCTGTACAATTCAGACCAAATCTGTTCTTTCCTAAAAAATCCCCTAATCCACCAATAATCAAAGGAACTTCGAATGCGTTTAATTCTTTTCGGAGTGACTCAATAATCACCTGTAATTTTTATAATACGTCTGATAACCACCTCCGTAACTGTCACTTTCGCCCTGATGCCACAAGATACCGATCAGTTCACTGTCCTGCATCGCAAATCCAGCCTGTATCACTGCATTCTTGAACAGATTTTGTCCACTGCCCAATCATCCAGTGAACTTCCCCTTCCGCACATGGAATCAGCCCGATCTGTTCTCCCTCATGCTCCATACACCACATCGCAGCAAAGGAACCCGCAAGCCCGATTCCTGCATTCGACGGTCATAGTTGATGGGTTCCGCCATCATCTGCCATCCTGCATTGCGAAGCATTAGGATTCTTTCATTACAGATCATCGGTACTTCATTTATAAATCCTCTTCCTGCCATATTTGACTGACCGATCATTAAAAATAGATTTCATGATTTTCTCTTTCCCCTCCTTCGTAAATATCTGATGTAATTTTGATCTCTCTCATCCCTTTCTCGCTCAAATTAGAATTGTCTATTGTTTTATCACAAAGACTTGTTATCAATTGCCCGCATTGTGGCCAGGATACCATCCAAATGATCGTACTCATGCTGAATCAGTTCCGACATATCGTCTTCCAGATACATTTCCTGTTCTTTCCAGTTCTCGTCCAGATAGTGTAAAAATACAGCGGCGATAGCGTCTGACCCGAACCAGAAGATTTGGAAATGACATACAATCATCCATCAGCTCCATCATTTCATTACCCACAAATTCTAACCGGGGATTGATAATGACATAAAGGCTGATCTGTCAAAAATACAAATCAGCCGCTTCTGTACCCCAATCTGTGGTGCCGCAATTGCCCGTCCAAACCCATAATCTCGTCGGATACCTCTGATACAATCAAACATATCCGTAAAAACAGAGCGCAGTTCTTCTAATTCCTCACGTTTCACCTCCTCTGAAATCTCATACAATCTGGGATTGCCAAGCAATAAAATATCTCGTTCCATGTTTTCATTCTCCTTTTATACCTCTTTTTTTCCGCAGCATTACAATTCCTGCCACTATCGCAAGCACTGTTCCCACGATTCCCACAATCACACATTTTGTCATTCCCTGGGAAGTCTTCCACAGCACTTCACAATGAGACATATTGACCTTGGCTCCAAACTGAAACAGATTCGCAGGCAGAAGCTGTGCAAAATCCCACAAAAATTCTATGCCCCATTGTCCCAGTAAAAACCATTCCAGCCAACAGTAACACTCTCGGTATCGCATATACAATTACTGCCCACAGCATTGCTGCCATCACCTCATTTTTGAAATATGCCAGAAGTGCGATCCCCAGGATCATAGATGCAACTGCTGTTCCATACACTGCCGGAATCTCGGTTAAAATAATTTTCAGGCTTGTCGGTCCCGTATGCTCTAACAAGAACCATGCACTTCCTATATAGGCAGTCAATACCAGCGCCATTATAACCGTTGCCGTCAAAACTGCAGTTATGCATTTCCCCAAAACAGCTTTTCTCTGAAATCCCAAACGCCACTGCATTTTTTCATATTTCCGTTTTTATGTTCCTCCTCATACAAAACTGCTGCAACAATCAGCCCTGCATAAGTAAAAAAAGCATCGGACTTCCTGCCAGAAAACTGAATGAAAAGAAGTAATATCATAGGGAAAATCCTGCGTTGTACTACTGGCCACACCTGTCACATACAAAAATAATATGAAACAACACCGGCAATACTGCCATAATTCCTGTCATCACATAAGTCGAGCGGCTGTGCATCACTCTGTAGCATTCACTTTTTATATAATTTAACATCCCTGATTCCCCCTTCTTCAGATTCATGTAATACGCTTCCAAAGATGCCTGTTTTCTGGTCAGCTCCCGGATAAAAATTCCATGTTCTGCTGCAAGCCTGCTGTAGACTTCAATATCCTGTTTTGGATTTACAATACGGATTTTCCCATCCGAAAGTACTTTGTATCCTTCTCCTGATAACTGTTCTTCCAGAAATACGGCATACTGCTGCACGTCTGACACTGTAATCTCCACAGAATCCGTACATCGTTCATGCAGGGTTTCCGCAGTGATCTGTTCCAGTAATCTTCCCTTACTTAAAAAGCCATATACCGTTGCCAGCTGCTGCAGTTCTGTCAGAATATGACTGGAAAGCAGAATCGTGATCTTCTTTTTCTTCGTTCAGACGCTTTAAAAGCTGTCTGAATTCTACAATCCCACTGGGGTCCAGTCCGTTGATCGGTTCATCTAAGATCAACAGCTCCGGCTCTCCGAGCATCGCCATCGCCAGTCCCAGTCTTTGTTTCATTCCCATGGAAAGAGTCTTGCACCGGCACTTTCTTTTTTCCCAGATGCCCGTCATGCGAAGCATCTCTTCTACTTTTTCTTTTTCCCGAACTCCCTTCTGGATCCGATAATATTCCATATTATTTTCCACTGTCAGGTTTCCGAAAAAGCCCGGCTGTTCGATCATCACTCCACTGCGCCGTCTCGCCCTTTGCAGTTCCTTCTCTCCCCTGTTCTCCCAACAGCCTGATCTCTCCTGTGGATGCCGCACTATGCCCTGCCAGAAGCTTCAAAAGTGTTGACTTTCCGGCTCCGTTATCCCCGATCGGCCCGTAAATATCTCCTCGCTTTACGCAGATATCCACATGATCGAGTGCCAGGACTTTTCCATATGTCTTTGTAATCTGTGTTGTTTCTATGACTCGTTCTCTCAACTTTCCTTCTCCTTTTTGTGTTTTCCCTGTTTCCATTCGTAGTATACCGTTTTCTGTTTTAAGGAGTCCTCAAGAAAGTTTAAAGAAACTATAAAGATTACCCCAGCTTAAACCCAGATTCCCCAGACTGTTTTAATATAAGATTCTTCTTTGTCTGCCTTCTGGATCTTTTTGCGCAGATTGCTGACATGCACATTGACCGTATTGTTCTTCCCCATAGTACCCGCCTTTCCAGACCTGCTCATAGAGATGTTCTCTGAGTATACCTTCTGTGGATTCTGGATCAGCAAATACAAAATATCATATTCATGCATGGTCAGTGGAAGCTCAATGCCTGATACTTCAACTTTTCGGGATTGTGGATATAAGCTCAGATTTTTTTGTATCGAAAAACCTCCTGTTCTGCTTCCATATTCTGTGCTTCTTTTGTATAACGCCGCATGGCAGCTTCTACTCTTGCAATTACTTCCTCTGGATCGGAAATGGTTTTGTAATATAATCGTCAGCGCCAAGCCGAAGCAGCTTTACCTTGTCCTGCACTGACACTTTCGCTGATAAGATCAGCACAGGCATCTCTTTTTTTCTGTTCCTGTCGGATCTGCTCCAACACCTCTTCTCCTGTCATCCCCGGAAGCATCAGATCCAACAGCACACAGTCCGGTAATTCCCGTTCCATACAAAATAATGCCTCTGTTCCGAAAATGCCTGCCGCACCTGATATCCTGCCCTTCCATAATTTTGACCAGCAGAGCACTGATATCCGCATCATCCTCTACGATCAATATCTTCTGTCGTTCCATAAACTCCTCCATATTGTACACTTTTTTTCCACATTGTATCATTTTCGCAGTGTTCTTTCAATTTCTGTTTCCGCACAACAAAAAAAAGAGCCATTGCTCCATTTCACAATGACCCTTGTTATGATACTCTGAACTTCCTATCCAAACTCTCTGCTTCTTGACACGCTTGGCACTTTCTTTCTCTCTGTCGCATACACAAACTGATATAGTGTATATGCCATCAGCACAGCTCCCATCACATCAATGACGGAGTGCTGTTTTAAAAACATCGTCGCAAGGATGATCAGTCCTGCTAAAATATAGGCTCCGTTGCTGATCACCGGATGCTTCTTCAGCTGCTCACTCTGTGCGATTGCAATACATGCAGCCAGAGAATTGAACACATGAAGACTCGGAAATACATTCGTCGGGGTATCTGCCAGATACAGCATCCTGACCATATCTGTAAATATATTATCCGGGGAAATACGACCGGTCTTAATGTCAGTCCGTTCGGAAACACCGTAGAAATCAAAAGAAAAATCGTCATTCCGATAAAACTGAGCTTCGCCAGCTTATAGAACCCCTCTACATCTGTAAAGAAAAAATAGAGGAATACCGCAGTAATAAACACAAACCAGAGCAGATACGGTACAATAAAATACTCAACAAACGGAATCTTATCATCCAGTACGGAGTGGATCACATGATACTCAGAATCTGCTGTAATATGCTTTTCCAGATACATAAACCACGGCATATAGACAAACGCATACAGGAATACCCATGCATGTTTATATTTTTTATAAAATTTTTTCAATGCACTGCTCCTGTTCATTCTGACCGCTCCCTTTAATTTGTAAAAACATAATACTTTTTAACTGCCCCGATTATAGCACGATTTTTTTTAATCAACAAGGCGATTCATAAAACCTTAACAAATCTTTTGATTTTCTTTCTATTTCTTCTAATTTTTTTCGAAAATGTACATATCAAATCTGCTCTTTGCACGCTGAAGCATCTCTTCTCCATGCAGTGTCCATGCCGCGATTGGTACATGAAAAATATGTTTTTTTTGCATCCACAGACTCAGGTTCTTGCTGTCCTCCATTTTATAAGAGATGAAATCCGGTCTGCAGATACAGTTGCTCAATAAATATTTTACGCAGAATCTGAAAAAATAATGCGGTGTCTTTTCACTTTTTACAAGATCGGAAGACAACTGTCCCCGCAAAATCTGCTTTTGATTCTTTCTCTCATCCACTGCAGTACCAGGCTGTTAAATGACTGTACCAGGAACGTTCCCTTTATAATCTTCCATCGTCTTTGCCAGACAACGGCAGATTTCCATATCTTCTGTCAGCAGCTTTACCTCGATCAGGATCGAACTTTCCCCTGCACAAGATGCAGAACATCCTCAAGCAGCGGAATTGGCTCTGCAGTCTCAAGAAGCCGGAGGTTTTCAGCTCCTCCCATGTCTTCTCCTCTATTGTTCCGGAGACTTTGCACATCCGCTTCAGAGAATCATCATGGAATACTGCTATCTTCTTATCTTTTTGTCAGATGTACATCCAACTCAATTCCTTTGTTTGCCCGTATTGCTTCCCGAAAAGCCGCCATCGAATTTTCCGAATTCCGATCTTTTTATCATGCAGCCCTCTATGCGCCCACTGTGTTCCTCTGAATTTCCAGATCTCCCGTTTTCTTCCCATTCCCGGGAAAATCATATAAAAATACGCGCCAATTACGATCGGGATACATCCTGTCAGATATCTCCACATATTCCTCGCACCCCTTTATGATGTAATCACCCGCACCTGCTGCGGCAGTACATGCATCCGGATTTCTTTTTTCAAAAATACTGCCTCTCCGTCCGTGTGCACCGCTCTTGCCTGAGAAAACCAGTTTTTACTTCTTCGCACCGGAAAATGGAAATGCCTTTATGTCCTACATGTTTTCCCTGAAATGCCAGAAGCAGTGTTCTGATCACCTGCCATCTTTTCAGACCGGATACTACGATCACATCCAGTTTTCTGTCTCCCGGATCCGCCTCCGGACAGAATTTAAATCCGCCGCCTTCATACGGCTGATTCTGGACTGCCACAAAATAGGTATCTCGAAATACCTGTGTCTCCTTTGTCCAGTTCGACCTCCGCCCGCACGGAATCATCTTTGATCGATCTGTCGATTGCGATTCCTGCATAAGTCAGCTTTCCAAGTCTGATCTTTATTCAGCGCCGCCTTCAACTTCGAAACACTTGCCTGATGACAAATGATCGCATCAAATCCGATTCCCGCACTGACTGCAAACCGTCTGCTTTTCTCTCCATAATCTACGACACCGATATCCATCTTCTGTATTGCCTGCGGATGCAGAACAAGATGAAGTGCTTTGACGGGATCTTTTGGAATCTTCATTCCTCTTGCAAAATCATTACTGGATCCAGTCGGAATATATCCCAGGATCACATTTTCAAAATTTTGTATTCCGTTTAACACTTCATTTACCGTTCCGTCTCCACCCAGAACGACCAGAGTCTTTTCCTCCTGGTCAGCCGTAAGCATCGCTGCGATCGCTGTCGCATTTTTTCTCCGTTCCGTCAGATAAATCTCATATTTTATCTGACTCTTTTCTAATTCTTTTTGTACCTCTTCCCAGATTGCCCTTCCTCTTTGGGGCGGGAATTTGGATTTATAATAAAACAACATCTCATTCCAGAAACCTCCGGATCTAATCTAATGTACTGTCCAGATATTTTCCGAGCGAACGTGCCATATTTCCCTCAAAATCTGCTTCTCCATTTCGCAGACACCATTCAAACACATTTCCGATCACGTCGTACGAATGTCCGTGGTAAATGCCTCGATTTCCACGTTCATCTGAATCCTTCCTTCTTTTATGGCTTTTTTCCACATAGTTCTGTACCGTCACGATCGGATACGGACGCTCCGTCCGGCTGACCGGATTGAGCGCCTGATTCTTCGTATCATAGTATCCTGCCATAAACTCAACACCCAGTTCCTTGCAATAAGAAACATAATTTAAATATACCTGGATGATCGTTCTTTTTTTTGCATCCTCTGCATTTTCCGGCAGATCCAGAAGATCGGATTGATGCTCGGCTGATCTTCGATATAATAAGACAAAAGATCATCCTTTGTTTTGAAATGGTGATAAAAGCTGCCGTTGGACACACCGGCCTCTTCACATATATTTTTTAATTGATAATGTCTCATATCCACTGCGCTGCAGAATCCGCTTTGCCGCCTTGAAAATCTTTGCCTTTGTTTCCATGGACTTTTTCTGCTGCTTGGATAATCCTGTTGTTTCTTCCATGATAATCACTCCTTATTCGCACCCAAGTATATCACAAATCGAAAAGTCATTCAAGAAAACAGAGCACACTCTAATCTATTTTTGTTTCCACACACAATATGCCTCAAACGCAGATGGAATCGAATACTTTTCCTTTAATACTTCTTCTTTGCAAAAATCATTTCCTTGCTGCAGTTTTTCTCCGGCTCATCCACCTGGATCTCATACCCTTTCATTTGCCATTCTACATGACTGAAAATATGCTTCGCAGCCGGAAGTTTTTGATACGGATCGGAGAAAGCCCGATGGACTTGCTGTACTCGATCACTTCTTGTTGACTCAGCCAGCCTTCCAGATTCGGCAGTTCGTATAATCCCGCGAGAAGTCCTTTGTCCGGACGTTTCTGAATTGCCAGAGTATCACTGTCATGAAATACAAGTACCGTCCTCTTTTCGATTTTTCTTCCCTTTGCTTTTGTTTTGACCGGAAGCTCCATTGCGATTCCTTCTTTTTCTGGCACGGCAGATCTCTGCTGCCGGACGGATCTCGCACTTTGGCTCTCCGTTTGGCACACATACGATCGCACCAAGCTCGATCAATCCCTGATTAAAGTCTCCCGGACAATCTTTTGAATCACTTCCTCCAGTGCCGTCTCTATCGCCGTACGGACTTTGGCTTTCATAATATCTTCTCTGCTTGCCAGAATCCGGGACACCACACGCAGCACATTTCCATCCACCGCCGGTTTTTGGTATTCCAAACGCAAAAGATCCGATAGCTCCCGCCGTATAATTTCCAATTCCTGTCAGTGCATGGATTTCTTCATATGATTCCGGAAACTGACCGCCATACTGCTCAACCATCTGGATCGCAGCTTTTCTGCATATTGCGGACCCGGTTGTAATATCCAAGCCCTTCCCACAGCTTCATCAGCCGGTCCTCTTTTTGCATTGGCCAGATCCGTGATCGTCGGAAGTTCCTTTAAAAACCGGTCATAGTACGGCTTCACTGCTTCCACCCTAGTCTGCTGCAGCATAATCTCAGACACCCACACTCGGTACGGCGTCACATCATGCCTCCACGGCGTATCCCGCTTATTTTCACGATACCAGGCTACAATCGGATACACGGTTTCCCACAAAATCGGTTTCTCTAATACAACCGGAACTTCTTCATCGATTTTGATCGAATCTTCTGTCACCTGACAGTCATACGCCAGAATCTTTTACCCCTGCTGCTTTTGCTTTTTTCAGTACTTCACCAAATTCCGGCTGTGTATCCATATTCGGTGTAAAATAGCGGACGCCTTTCATCTGGATCACCAGAAATACATAAGCATCGTATCCTTCCTTTTTTGCACGGATCGGTTCTTCCATATGCTTTTACTGCCCGCTCACTCGGCGCATCCGGAAAACGCACAACACCATCCTCTTCCAGGGTCACTCCCTTGACCTCGATAAACGCTTTCTTTTCTCCCGACTCCACATAAAAAATCAAATCGGGAGTTGCCGTATGTTGTCTCCGGGCGAACCGTCACCGGTTCAAGAAACAAATTGCCTGCACGCAGCCATTCTTCCACGACTTTGTTTGGAATCTGGGAATCCATATTGATCAGACGATTTCCTTTTCTCACCCCGATCAGATCCCATTTTGTCTTTCGCTCCGGGTTGTCACTCTCCTGCACAAAAATCTCTGCTTCGGGCACAAGAAGTTCCGCGCACCTGCCTGTATTCTTCACGCATCGTCTCTTGTTTTCCTGCAATCCTGGCATACGCAATAAAACGGTTCGGCTGTTCCAGAAATGTCGCCCGCCTCTATTCTCTCATATTTCATAATCATCTTTCTCCTGTTTTGCCGGGCATCTCTCCCAGCCTGACTTTTTCAAGCTGCCTTGCGTCTTCCTTTTGTCAGATAATCAAACAGATAGTTTCTGTCATTTTCTGCTTTTCCAAGATGTTCTCTTCAATTTCCAAAAGCGCAAGCTCCACTTCCTCTTTCAATCCCAAAGCAGACATACGCGCTGCGCCGTGCCCCAGAATGATCACCTGTTCCAGCGCATCTGATGTAGCAACTGTCACATGATGATTTCTTCCGATCCTGCGGACTGTCTTTTCAATATACTGATCCGCGGTTTCCGCCTCTCTGGTATATACCACATGAATGTTATGATATTTCATCACAGATCCTGACCGCCTTCTACCTTGTAGGCATCAAAAACCAGGATCAATGTACATTTTTTATATCCCTGATAATTACACAGCACGTCCATCAGCTTGTCTCGGGCACTTTTCAAATCTGACTTTGCCAGCTCTTTTTAACTCTTCCCATGCAAAAATAATATTGTATCCATCTACAAGGAGATATTCTTCCTTTTTTTTCTTCTTTGCGTGATGTCCACTTATCATCCGCTGCCGGCTGTGCTTTTTGCCCTTACCATTACGGGTGTCCGGTTCTTTTTCACCGGATCCGGTGTTCTTGCGTAAATCGCATCCAGTTCTTCCCGGGTCAGTTCGATCTGGGAAGAAGTACTACGTGTCTGACGCACCACCGGGCGCTTCTTCTCTTCGAAACCTCATTGCTCTCCAGCGTGTTTTCCAGATGCATATACGCTTCCACTTCATCCCAGTTCACTACAAATCCGGCTCCATGCGCGCAGAACACCGAGCCCGTCGGATTTTCCAGATCTGCCTCAGGGTCATATCCGATTTCTTCCACGATAGGCTCCTGATCCGGACATTTTTCATAGCCTTTTTAACCGACAGGACATCCGTCCTCTCCCTCCGGTATACGAAGTGAGCTCTGTCTGATATCCGCGCATCTGAGACACCGGGGCACACCCTTTTAAAATGGAGATTTCCCCCGTCTGCGACAGGCGGCTCAAATGTCCCGCTTCTTTTCTGGATATCCATCATAGCCCGTCCCACGTGCTCTGGAAGGAGCTCCATCTCGAACTCATAATACGGCTCCAGAAGGACACTCTTTTTGCTTTTTCTAAGCCCCTGACGCACTGCACGATAGGTCGCCTGTCTGAAATCTCCGCCCTCTGTATGTTTCTGATGAGCACGACCGGATACCAGTGTAATCTTCATATCTGTGACCGCCGATCCGGTCAGTACCCCCTTTATGCTCTTTTTCTTCCAGATGAGTAAGAATCAGACGCTGCCAGTTGCGGGTGAGAATATCTTCACTGCAGTCTGTAAAAACTGCAAACCGCTCCCACGCTCTCCCGGCTCCAGCAACAGATGTACCTCCGCATAATGACGCAGGGGTTCAAAATGTCCGACCCCTTCGACAGGATCCTCAATCGTCTCTTTATAGACCACTTTCCCTGTTCCAAATTCCACACGTACTTTAAACCGATCCCAGATAATGCTTTTCAGAATTTCGATCGCACTTCTCCCATCAGCTGCGCATGGATCTCACAAAGCCGCTCTTCCCATACAATATGAAGCTCGGGCTCTTCCTCTTCCAGCTCTTTTAGATTGAGAAGCATCTTGTGTATATCACAATCCGGCGGCAATTCAATCCGATAATTCAGGACCGGTTCTAAAATCGGCATATCAGACTCCGACTCTGCTCCCAGCCCCTGTCCCGGATACGTATCAGAAAGCCCGGTAACTGCACAGACTTCCCCTGCATGTACCTCTGAAAGCATCTCATATTTTGCACCGGAATAGCGGCGGATCTGATTGATCTTCTCCTCCGTATCCGTGATGATCTCCCTGACCTTTATACTTCCTCCTGTCACTTTTAAATATGTCAGTCTGTTCCCCTGCTCATCCCGTCCAATCTTGTATACTTTCGCACCAAATTTTGCGGGATACTGTCTCTCCTCGGTCAAACTCTCAAGCGCATCCAACAGTTCTTCCACACCTTCTGTGTGCAGTGCTGAGCCAAAATAACACGGAAATACCCGTCTCTGACTGATCAAATCTGCTACCTGCTCTCTCGGAAGTTCTCCGTTCTCCAGATACTGCTCCAGCAGCCCTTCATCACACATGGCTAGCTGCTCTGCTGCCTCTTCACTGCTTTCACTTCCAAACACTTTTTCAAAATCAATACAGTGATCTCCAAATCGCTTTTTCAATTCTGCCAGAACGCGTTCTCTGTCTGTTCCCGCCTGGTCCATCTTATTCACAAAAAGAAACACCGGGATCTTGTACTGTCCAAGAAGTCTCCACAGTGTCTCTGTATGTCCCTGTACTCCGTCTGCACCACTGATCACAAGCACTGCATAATCCAGAACCTGCAGTGTCCGCTCCATCTCCGCAGAGAAATCCACATGCCCCGGCGTATCCAGCAGAGTTATCCCCATATCCTTCCAGGAAAGCACTGCCTGTTTTGAAAAAAATAGTGATTCCTCTGGAACGTTCCAGATCATAGGTATCCAGAAATGCGTCCTTATGATCCCGTCCCATTTTCCGGATACTTCCGCTTATATAGAGCATACTTTCCGACAGTGTCGTCTTTCCTGCGTCTACATGAGCGAGGATGCCAAGACAGATATGTTTTTTTACTTTTTCAGACTCTTTTGAGCTCATGAAAACGCCTCCTCTTGTGATTACATTGATGTTGTATTATACCACAAAAGGAGGCGATAGTCGAGATACGTTCTCGTTTTCACTCTTCTATAAAATTTTTTGACAAAAATTCTTTTCAGTCTCGGATCCTTCGGATGCTCAAAGAACTCCTTCGGATTTCCTTCTTCTTTGATCTGCCCTTCATCCACAAACACAACTCTTGTGGCAACTTCTTTTGCAAATCCCATTTCGTGTGTTACCACAACCATAGTCATTCCGTCTCTTGCAAGCTGTTTCATCAGCTCCAAAACCTCTCCAACCATCTCCGGATCCAACGCAGATGTCGGTTCATCGAACAACATCACATCCGGATTCATTGCCAGAGACCGCACGATCGCAATACGCTGTTTCTGTCCACCGGAAAGCTGATCCGGATATGCATCTGCCTTGTCTGCAAGTCCAACCCTCTGCAGCAGTTCTTTTGCTTTTTTCTCTGCCTCTTCTTTCGACATCTTTTTCAATGTCACAGGTGCAAGCATGATATTTTCCAGGATCGTCTTATGTGGAAACAGATGGAAATGCTGGAACACCATTCCGATCTTCTGACGATGAACATCAATATCTGTCTTTGGGTCTGTAATATCCGTCCCTTCAAATAAAACAGTTCCTCCTGTTGGAACCTCCAACAGATTCAGAGACCGCAAAAATGTAGATTTTCCTGATCCAGACGGTCCGATCACAACAACGACCTCTCCTTTTTTGATCTCTGTAGAAATCCCACGCAGTACTTCCAACTTTCCAAATGCCTTTTTCAGATCCTGAACCTGGATCGATACTTCGTTCTTATCGTTCATTTTTGTGCGCAGTCTCCTTTCCAGTTTGTTCATAAAGAATGTAAGCAGCATCACCAGTGCCAGATAGATCACTGCCGCTGTGATTAATGGAATAAATGCCTCAAATGTACGGCTCTGAATTACCATTGCCGCCTTTGTCGATCCTGTTCTCCAATATATCCGATGATCGCAGTCTCTTTGATCGGCACGATCATCTCATTGACCAACGCCGGGAGTACATTTTTAAATGCCTGCGGCATAATGATCAGAACGCATCGTCTGTCCATAGCTGAGCCCAAGACTTCTTCCAGCCTCTGTCTGTCCTTCCGGAATCGCCATAATACCGGACCGCACGATCTCAGCTACATAGGCTCCGGAGTTGATACCAAATGCCAGCCCTCCGATAACGATGGAATTCAGGGAAGAAGCCCCGAACACAACGAGATACATGAACAATACCTGGATCATGCTCGGTGTTCCCCTGATAATGGTCAGATACACTTTACAGATTGCATTTAAAATTTTGAATTTTCCGGTCTTATCATGCAGAGAACGAATGATCGCCACAGTAAAACCAATGATCACACCTACTAAAAGTGCAAACAATGTTACAAGGATCGTAACTTTCAGACCGTTTACCAGCAAAAAGCCACCGGTCATCTTCAATAAAGTTCTGATATAACTTTTCTGAAAAGCTCATGTTTTTTACCTCTTCTTGTATGTTTCTTTAACAGTTCAAAACAGGGCTGCCTGATTTTTGTCCCGCACCCCTGTTATTGTATCTCATTACCATTCTGTGATTATTTTCTTACGATCACTACCTGGCTTTGCATTTGCATATGTGTCTGTGAAATCTGCATTTTTCTGACGCTCTGCATCCACTGTCATGCCGGCTGCACCGAAATCTGCCTTTCCTGCTGCAATGGATGGAAGAATAGAATCAAATTCCATATCCAGAATCTCCAGATCATATCCCATTTTATCACAGATCGCTCTGGAAAGATCCACATCGATTCCTACAATTCCGTCACCTTCATGATACTCGTATGGTTCAAATTCTGCATTCGTAGCCATAACAAGTGTTCCCTTGGAGTGATCCACATCTGCCGGAGATTCATACTGATATTTTCCGGTGTCATCTCCAATATAGTTTCCGATGATCTTATCAACTGTACCGTCTTCTTTCAGTTCTTCAAGCGCTTTGTTCATCTCATCCAGCAATTCCGTGTTTCCTTTTTTTCACACACATTGCATATTCTTCTGTTTCAAAAACGCCGTCGATAATCTTCGATCCTGATTCTTTCCTCCAAATTTTGCTGCCGGCTCAGAATCGATTACGACACAGTCGATCTTTCCGTTTTTCAGCGCCTGTATTGCAGTTGATCCTTTCGGATAACGCTTCATCTGAGAGTCTTTCTCTACCCGATCGGAGCTTAAGATATCTCCTGTCGTTCCCTGCTGAACACCGATCGTCAGTGTCTTAAGATCTTCCGGTTTCTCAACATTCACTTCTTTTTTCTCTGAAGAACCACATCCTGCAAGCGAAACCATACATGCCGCTGCCAGAACGATTCCTGTCAACTTTTTCATTTTCATCTTTCATTCCTCCCAAAACAAAATACACATAGTCTGTATAATCATTCATTTTATACATATATGATACCATGTTTTTCACGAAATTGCAAGACTAATTATGCATAAATTATCATTTTTATACGTATATTTTTTGTATATAATTCATTTTTATGCAAGCAGTGCATGAATCCCGAAATACAGGAACACAATAATTCCAAGTACGATACGATAATATCCAAATGCCTTAAAATCATGATTCTGAATGTATTTTAATAAAAACTTGACGCCAGAATGGACACAACAAATGAAACAACACATCCAAGCAGAAGAAGCCCAAGCTCAATCCCTGTAAAGTCAAATCCAAAGTGACGAAGTTTTTACAAGGCTGGCACCTGCCATTGCCGGAATCGCCAGAAAGAATGTAAAATCCGCTGCTGCAGTTCTTGACACGCCCAGTGCCAGTGCTCCGATGATCGTTGCTCCTGAACGGGAAGTTCCCGGAATCATAGCAAGCATCTGAATACTCCGATCCAGATCAGGACCGGAACTCCCATCTGGGAAATCTTGGTGATCTGAGGTTTCCTTCCTTTGTGTCTGTTCTCGATCACAATAAACAGAACACCGACTACGATCAGCATCGTAGCAACTACATAAGAATTATTAAATTTTTCTTCAATAAAATCATTAAACAGGATTCCTACCACTCCTGCCGGTATGGAAGCGATCACTACTTTCACCCAGAGCTGCAGCGTCATTTTTTTTCTGCTTTTCTGTCTTTTTCGGTGAAAACGGATTCAGCCGGTGAAAATAAATCACAACAACTGCCATGATCGCACCAAGCTGGATCACCACGTTAAACATATCCAGATACGACTGGCTGAAATTCAGCTTCACAAATTCTTCTACCAGGATCAAATGTCCTGTACTGCTGATCGGGAGCCATTCTGTAATTCCTTCCACAATCCCCAGTATGATTACTTTTAATGCTTCTAACATATCTCTCCTCCTATCTCAAAGCAAACTTTTCGACTGCTTTTGCCACGCCTTCTTCCTCATTCGTATCCGTCACATAATCTGCTACCGCTTTTACACTTTCCTCTGCATTGCCCATGGCAACTCAAATCCCACGGCCTTTAACATTTCAAGATCATTGTCCCCGTCTCCGCATGCCATAATCTCATCTCTGTCAATTCCAAGTCTGTGCCCAAGCTCAATCATTCCAATTCCCTTATCGATTCCCTGAGCATTAATCTCAATGTTATTTCCAAGCGATCCTGTCAATACCAGCCCCGGAATCTCTTCCAGCTCTTTTTTCTGGCACGCTCTATATCCTGCATATCCGCAAACATAAGCTGCAGTTTGTCTGCATCGCGCTCTGCTTCGCCATACCATTTTACAATAGACGGAACTACAGTCCTGGTAGACCTTACATACTCCCACATATGCGGATTCTTGTGATAACGCCAAATTTCCTGTAGCTGATTTTCCTGCGCATATACCTCCCGGTCAAAGTACGCCTCTTGTAATGTATCATACTTTTTCTGTGATTTCCAACGCTTTCTTTCCTTTTTCATAAGGAACCGGATGCGAAAGAATCGTTTTTCATGGATCAAATCGTAGATTCTCGCCCCATTGGTCGTCAGCGCATACTGCATTCCCTGTATCGCTCTTACCTGTCCTGAATACCGGTAAGCGGCCGCCCGGTCGCTACCAGCACAACGATCCCCTGCGCGATGGCCTCCTCCAGTACACTCTTTGTACGATCAGTTACCTCTTTTTTTTGAATTGAGCAAAGTCCCGTCCAAATCCAGTCCTATCATTTTTATCTTTTTCATGAAGCCTACTCCTCATCTTTCTGTTACTGCTCACAGTAACCTCTTTCTTAAAGTTTTGTAACTTATTCTATCAAAATTTGCTTAATAAAGCAATTTATAGTATAATAGCGAAACAGACTTTTTATAGAAAGGAATTAAAGTTATGAAATCAGGCTTAAAACGCAGGCTGCAAACAGGTACTGCACTTATTTGCTCCCTCGCAATGGCTTTTTCTGTTCTCCCTGTTTCCGCAGAGGAAAGCACCCAAAGCCTCGAAAGCAAAACTTCGATCTGGCAGGCCAGCTGGCCGGTATCAATCAGGAACTTGTCGCCATCAGCGATCAGATATCTACGACTGAGATGCAGGTTGAGATTACGAATGGCGAGATTCAAAGGACAAAAGATTCCTTAGCCGACGCACAGGCAAAAGAAGCTCAACAGTATAATGACATGAAGACACGTATTAAGTATATGTACGAGACCGGAAGCGCATCACTTCTGGAAATGCTCTTTTCTGCAGAGGATATGACTGACTTTCTGAACAAAGCAGATTTTATCCAGAACATCAGCGACTATGACCGCAAGATGCTCACTGAACTGCAGGAGACGAAAAATCAAATCGCAGAAGAGGAAAAGACTCTTCAGGCACAGCAGGATTCTCTGGTCTCACCCAGACAAGTCTGGATAAGAAGCAGTCTGATCTCGAAGCGAAAGCCGCTGCTACTTCTACTGATCTGGCTACATTTCAGGCACAGCTTGCAGCACTTAGAGCACAGGAAGCTGCAGAACTGGAAGCAAAAGACAGCAGGAACTTCAGCAGCAACAGCAGCAGAAATCGGACAAGCCTTCATCCGGTGACGGTAACTCAACAGTGACTCCGACACCTCCGACTACACCGGATTCCGGCGGAGATATCATTCAGGGAGGAGGCTCTGATGCAACCCATGATGAGCTCACTACCTTTGCCGCTTTATTGGACTGCGAGGCCATACATGATTATAATTCCATGCTGGCTGTAGCGACCGTATCATGAATCGTGTGGAAAGTCCGCTTTTCCCGAATTCAATTCACGGTGTCATCTATGCAACCGGACAGTTTGAACCGGTCTGGAGCGGAAGACTTGATTCTGTTCTGAATTCCGGTCCGTCCAGCCTGGCACTTCAGGTTACCCAGGACGCAGTCAACGGAGCAAGACTTTCTTCTGTCATTGACTGCTACTACTTCCTGTATGCAGGTGCCACCGATCGTCCGGGGAGTCAATGTCGGCGGGAATCTTTTCTTCCAGAGCTGGTAGAAATTTATACGTACACATAAAGAAGGCTGAAAATCGGTTTGTTAATACCGATCTTCAGCCTCTTTCTATTGGTAATCCATAACATCAATCCATCTCATCAGGAAATCTTTCTCAAGCGCATTTTCCTTGGAAAGCTGTGCTGCTGCGACGATCGGAAGCCACTGCTGTACATACTGCATTGTTGTATCACTCTTCTTACAGAAAATCTTCAGGTACAGATCTGCTTTTTTCCTGACTTTCCAGTGCAAACAAAAGATAGGTCATAGCTGCATCCGCACTTGCATTTCCCTGTGTCACATGAGCCCAGTCAATCACAGTCATCTTACCGTTCTTTCCAACGATCACGTTGCTCAGGATTAAAATCTCCGTGACAGATCTTGTCATGCTTCGGCATACTTTCCAGTCGTGTCATCAGTTCATATCTTGTCGTCGCATCCAGGACTTTTAATCCATTGATCGCCGGGCAAATTTATCTTTCATCTTGTTTAAAAGAGGTGCCTTTTACTTGTAACACTCAGCTGCAGATCCACAAAAAATCATTCATATATTTCTCCAGATTTGTAAGATCGACCTTCATCATCTCTTCCATTGTCTTACCATCTTTGTACTCGATCACCAGAGCCCATTTTCCATCGATCTGTGTCACTTCTTTTACACTCGATATCCAGTCCTGCTTCTTCAACACGGGCAGTATTTAAAGCCTCATTCAGTACGTCTGACTTCGGATGCTCTTTTGCAAATACTTTTACAATTCCTTCTTCACATTTGTACACTTCTTTGTAAGAACGTTTTACGATTAAGTTTTTTTCTTCCAGTTTCATAAAAATTGCCTCCTGTCATACATTCTATCCGCCCGGTAAAAATCCTTCCGGTGTGGTATCTGTTTTTTCTTTACTGACCTTTATTATAGCTCCTGCTTTTTTGAAATGTAAGCCCCTAAAGTTAACTTTGTGCAATTTTTCACGATATTTTTTTACTGAATATAATTGTTAATTTCTTAACTTTTTTAACGATTTTCTTCTTTTATATTTTCACAAAAAAGAGGACACTCCTCCCGTCATTTCTGGCGTTTGGAATGTCCTTCTCTCTTATTTTTCCTTACCGGAAATTATTTTTCCATAGTAGCATTTCAGGTAGATTTCTTTGATCTCCTTGAAGAGCGGGTATCTCGGGTTAGCACCTGTGCACTGGTCGTCAAATGCGTCCTCAACCATGTTGTCGAATGTATCGAGGAAGTATTTCTCATCGATTCCATACTCTTTGATGGATTTCTTGATTCCGATCTGTTCTTTTAATACTTCCAGTTTTGCAAGGAAGTTCTCAAATACTTCTTTGTCATCTTTTCCTGTGCATCCTGCAAAACGTCCTAACTCAGCATATCTTGCCATTGTATGAGGATACTGGTACTGTGAGAAAGTACCCATCTTAGTTGGAACCTCAGATGCATTGTATCTCATAACTTCTGTCAGAAGCACTGCATTTGCAATACCGTGCGGCAGGTGATGGAACGCACCCAGTTTATGTGCCATGGAGTGATTCAGTCCGAGGAATGCATTTGCAAATGCCATACCAGCCATACAAGAAGCGTTTGCCATCTCTTCACGTGCTTTCGGATCATTTGCTCCGTTCTCATATGCAGATGGAAGGTTTTCAAATACCATCTTCACTGCTTTCATAGCAAGACCATCTGTGTAGTCTGTAGCCATGATAGATACAAATGCTTCGATCGCATGTGTCATAACGTCGATACCTGATGCACTTGTCAGTCCTTTTGGCTGTGTCATCATGTTGTCAACATCAACGATTGCCATGTTCGGAAGTAACTGGTAATCAGCCAGCGGCCATTTTACACCTGTCTCTGCGTCTGTAATGATCGCAAATGGTGTTACCTCAGAACCTGTTCCTGAAGAGGTCGGGATCGCTACGAAGTAAGCTTTTTACCCATCTTCGGGAATGTATAAACTCTCTTACGGATATCCAGGAAGTCCATAGCCATATCTTCAAAGTTTGCATCCGGATATTCATACATTACCCACATAATCTTTGCAGCATCCATTGCAGATCCACCACCAAGTGCAATAATGGTATCTGGCTCGAAAGAACGCATCATGTCTGCACCTTTCTGTGCACACTGCAGTGTCGGGTCGGAGCTACTTCATAGAAGCATGTGTGCTGGATTCCCATAGCATCCAGTTTCTCTTCGATTCCTTTTACATATCCGTTTTTGTAGAGGAAGGAGTCTGTTACGATGAATGCTTTTTTTCTTGTGCATGATTGTTCCAAGTTCATCCAGTGCAACCGGCATGCTGCCTTTCTTGAAGTATACTTTTTCAGGTGTTCTGAACCAGAGCATGTTCTCTCTCCTCTCTGCAACTGTCTTCACGTTAATCAGGTGTTTTTACACCAACGTTTTCTGATACAGAGTTTCCGCCCCATGAACCACATCCCAGTGTAAGAGATGGAGCCAGTTTGAAGTTGTAAAGATCTCCGATACCACCCCTGAGAGGATGAGTGTTGATCAGAACACGGCAGGTCTTCATTGCTGCATAGCATGTTTTCAATCTTTTCTGTCTGTGCCGGATGAACATACAGAGCAGATGTATGTCCATATCCACCGTCAGCTACAAGCTGTTCTGCTTTTGCGATCGCTTCGTCGAATGTCTTTGCCCTGTACATGCCAAGTACCGGAGAAAGCTTTTCATGAGCAAATTCTTCAGAAATATCTACAGATTCTACTTCACCAATCAGAATCTTTGTATTTTCCGGAACCTCTACTCCAGCCAGTTTTGCAATCTCATGCAGATTTTCCAGGAATCTTGCTATTTAATGCACCATTGATAATGATGGTCTTACGAACTTTATCCAGTTCTTCGCCTTTCTTTAATGGAAGTAGCATCCGCGATATGAGAATTCTTTCTTCACTTCTTCATAAACGCTGTCCAGTACAGTAACAGACTGCTCGGAAGCGCAGATCATACCATTGTCAAAGGTCTTTGAATGAATAATGGAGTTAACTGCCATCTTAACATCTGCTGTATCATCAATGATGACCGGTGTATTACCTGCACCAACACCGATGGCCGGTTTTCCGGAGGAATATGCTGCCTTTACCATTCCAGGACCTCCTGTTGCCAGGATGATGTCAGAATCTCTCATAACCTGGTTTGTCAGTTCCAGAGACGGAACATCGATCCATCCGATGATACCTTCTGGTGCTCCTGCCTTTACTGCCGCATCCAAGACTACCTTTGCAGCTGCGATTGTACATGCTTTTGCAGCCGGATGTGGGCTGATGATAATTGCATTTCTGTCTTCAAACAGATCAATGTTTTAAAGATTGCTGTAGATGTCGGGTTTGTTGTCGGAATAACTGCTGCAACAAGTCCGATCGGCTCAGCTTCTTTCTTGATTCCGTATGCAGTGTCTTCTTCGATCACTCCACAAGTTTTTGTATCTTTATATGCATTGTAGATATACTCTGCTGCATAATGATTTTTAATGATTTTATCTTCAAGGACACCTCTCTGTCTCTTCTACTGCCATTTTTGCCAGCGGGATACGCATCTTGTTTGCTGCGCTTGCTGCTGCGAAGAAGATCTTATCAACCTGCTCCTGAGAGAATTTTGCAAATTCTTTCTGAGCTTCGAGCATTGCTTTCATCTTCGCTTCCAGTGTTTCTACGCTGTCTACGATTGCAGGTACTCCATCTCTTCTTTTTTCTTCGCCATTTCAATAATCCTCCTGTAATTGACTTGGTTTCTTAATTACAGGTATTAGTATACTTTCTTGTTAAATAATTGTCAATATAGCTTTTGACAATTATTTAACGTTATCTTTTTAACGTCAATTGGTACATTTGCACAAAAAATTAATTTTTATCACCAATGGAAGATTACCGGTGTCCCTGGTTCGATCATATTGAAGAGCGCCCCGCCTGATCTAACGGCATATTGATACAGCCATGAGACCCTGTTCCCGGAATCTGATACAATGTCCCGCCAAATGCAGTCTGCCAGGTCGCATCATGAAAACCGACTCCGCTTGACGTCACCTGCATCCAGTATTTTACCTTTGTTCTGTATGCCGGTTCTCCGGTATCTGGATTAATATCTCCGACCAGAACAGAATTTGGCTGCTTCCCACATCAGGGAATACACTCCTTCCGGTGTAATCTTGGACGGAATCGGCTCTCCTGTCACAACATCCGTCTCCAGCACCACCTGTCCATTCTGAACATACCACATATGCTGTGCACTCATATCCACTTCTGCATACGTATTTCCCCAGTCCTGCCCGGGAATGTGCTGCGGCAGTACCGCCCGCATAATATGCAGGCCCCCTTGTGACTACTTCCCCGTTTAAAATGCTGTTCTGCAGATTCACAAGCTCTGTATCCTCATCAATCGACCATCCATAAGTCCCGCCCGTCACAGTTGCGCTCTTCCGGCCGGCGTTGTAAAGGTTCTGGTCGTTCCCTGTGTATCATACTTATCTCCAAAGGCAAAACCACTGCTTCATCGCCTCTGTATTGAGAGAAACCTTCATTTCTCCGTCTACCTGTAGCCACTGTGAGATCAGCGCTTTATCTACTACGACTGGTTCATTCATCGGATATGTGATACTT
>VOFI01003543.1_pt1 | contig 42314 bp, 60 predicted proteins | sample 5384131 | NCBI WGS metagenome assembly VOFI01 (sample SAMN12384728, study PRJNA508395) | human gut metagenome | isolation source: healthy gut H | host: Homo sapiens | reverse complement strand
GCAGAAATAATGCCAGCAATAATGCAGCAAATTATCATGGGCGGATAAAATCCATAAATGCCTGTTATCGCACAAAAATGAACAGTCCACGGTTTCTTAGTCTTAGCTGCTACAAGGAAATATGTAATAGCTGCCAATAGTGACCACAATGGGCTTACCACTAACATCGTGTAGGGAGAAAAGATAGGAACGCACAAAGGATATAGATAACAAGTGCGCACAAAGATAAAAGAGCTGTGACAATCAAATCCTTTACTTGAAAGCCTTTTTTGTTTTCGGTTTGCATGAAAATAAATCCTCCTTAAAATGATATTGGTTGAACGATGTCCATATGACAACCGCAAAAAGAGCAAGCATACCTCGGAAATCAACTAATATATAGTGAGTTTTTTCACAAGGATAGCTGATGCCTCGCGTTTCCGCTGATGCGGATAATTCTGTCGCCGTCATCAGAAGGCGCATAAGTATAGGGACTAAAAAGCCTTCGTATGTCTGCGCCGGATGACTTACTATTCTCCAAAAAAGACAATCCCACGCCCCTCGTTTTCATCCCTTGTTTTATATAAAGCACATCTTGTTTCAAAGATGGAAGAAATCTCAATATGATAGCCACTGGTATCACAATTGCTTGAGGGATATGACTTGCCTGAAGCGCTGCTATCAATTCCGATATTTCCGTAGTCTGAAATAGAATATTCAAAGCAAGTGCAATAGTCAAAATTCTTAGTAAAAAGAATGTTATCACGGAAGATAAATGAATTGGAAGGACTTGCGCCAACACAAGCAGAACTATATAAACTATTGCAAATTTGATACTTGTTTTCCAAAGTCCATTAGCAAAGCAAACAGGCAAACGACGCCAAAGAGTAACAAGCCTGTTAAGCCTCCACCCAAAGTAAACGCCAAAGCTGATGTCAATAGAATCAACAGAAGTTTTATGCGAGAATCGTAATATACTCCATGCTTTCTCAATTTATTCACCACCTTCCTCAACCATAAAATTCTTTACGATTTTGAAATTGTTTTGTTCCGTCATTTGTAAATCATCTTTAATAATCCCTTCCTTCAAAAGCAAAGCGCGCGAGGCGGTCAGGCTGATAAACTCCAGATCATGCGTAATAATAAAGACCAGCTTTCCAGCCTCACGCATATAATTAACAGAATTGGCAACAGCGCACATATTATCCCAGTCTAACCCGCTTGTTGGTTCATCCAAAACGATGATTGGTTTTTCCGAAAGCATTGCCGCTCCTATTGTCAGTCTCTGTTTTTGACCGCCTGATAAAGCATACGGATGGCAGTCTTTGAAGTTTTCCAGATGGAGCATTTTCAAAATTTGAGACACTTTTTCATCTATGCTTGGAATCCTTTTATTTCCTAACCTCAATTCCTCCGTCACACTGTCTGTATAAAGCTGGTGATCTGCCTCCTGCATAACAAAGTACACATAGTCGGATAATTTTTGTTGCTTCACATTCTTTCCATCAATGTAAAACGCACCTTGGCGGCAGCGAATCAAGCCAGACAGGATTTTCCCCAATGTTGTTTTCCCGCAACCATTTTCTCCAATCAAGGCAATCGTTTCGCCTTTGTAGGCTTCTAATGAAATGTTGTGAAGAAGTTCCGGCATGGCTTTATGCGAAAAGCTCAAATTTCTAATTTGGAGAAATACTTCCGAGCGGCAAATAGATTCTTTCCTTTCTATTTGTATTAAATCCAAATTTAACGGGCGAAGCCTTCTGTTGTGCATTTGGACAGCAGATAATTCTGCCATTTCCTCACCTGTTAATTCTTCGCAGATTTGACCATCCTCCATAATTAAAAAGCGATCTGCGAGTCCGTATAAGTAAAACAATCTGTGTTCTGAAACAATAATCGTGTGTCCAGCGGCTTTCAAAGCAGAAAGAATCCCTCTTACCTGTAAGATTGTATGAATGTCTAAATTAGCCGAAGGCTCATCCAGCACATAAATTTGTGGATTAAGAGTAGTCGCTGCGAGAAAAGCAACTTTTTGCCTTTCTCCACTGGACAGGGCAAAAATATCTCTGTCTTTTAGGTTCTCCATATTCAGTGACTGAAAGGCGCTGTTAACACGTTTAACGATTTCTTTATGTGGAATTCCATAGTTTTCGCAGGCAAACGCAACTTCGCTGGAACTGTTTGTAGTAAAAATTGACTGCGGGGATCTTGAAAAATTGAAGCAATCTCTTTACCAGCCTCACCGGCGTCCGATTCTTTTATGGAACGTCCTGATACAATGACTTCGCCGGATAATCTGCCTTCAAAAAAAGCGGGGAATCAAATTATTGATACACCTGGTTAATGTGGTCTTTCCACATCCGCTCTGCCCAGTAATAACAAGAAATTCTCCCGATTTTATGATAAGCTTTACATCCTTTAGACTTTCCTGAGACTGTCCTTCATACTGAAAAGAGGCATGTTCAAAAGATATAATTGGAAATTGTTTTTCATGGCAACACACCTCATAGCTTCCAACTGATGGATTTCTCCCTGCACTTCAAAAAAAGTACGATAAATCCCTTCTTTTTCTGCTAATTCCTTATGGGTTCCCTTTTTGAACAATATGGCCTTGATCAATGACAATAATTTGATCTGCCGTCCGAACAGTAGACAGCCTGTGAGCGATAGAAATTAGTGTTTTATTTTTTTCGTCAATTCAAAATTGCGTCCAAAAAGAGCTTTTTCATTTTCCGGGTCTACGCTGGATGTCGCTTCATCCAAAATAACGATGGGCGCGTCTTTCAATATCGCCCTTGCTATTGAAATTCTCTGTTTTTCTCCCCCAGACAAAGTGGAACCTGCTTCTCCTATCATTGTTTCATAGCCTTGCGGGAGCGCGGATTTTCAAGGTGATTCCATCTAAAACCGGACGGCTGTCATAAGCGAAAATAACATCTTTCAGTTCAATCTCATATGATTTCAGGACAATATCCTTTCCGTCTCCATCTAAAACCGGTATATCTGAGATGAAATCCAGCCGATCCAACTGCGTAGCGAGCATTTTACTCAAAAAGGCCCCGTCATTCATCAATTCCAATTCCATGAACATTAAAAATGCACAATGATAAATAAAAGGCAATAGGGCAATGTGATAACTCCCCACAAATAGAGCAAAGCTGACAATAAAAATAACAGGCAACTTGTAATCTTAAATACGGCTTCATACAGCTTCATAATTCCGGCAGTAGAAATTGTAACCGCTATATCGCTGCGACACTTATTTTCAAAGGCTTGATCCACTTTTCCTTTTCCTTCTTTGCCTTTTCCGAATATGCGCAGAACAGAAATGCCTTTTATGTATTCTAATGCACTTCCCACCAACAATTCCTGAGCATTTTGCATATCTTCCGTATGCGCGCCGGCCCGCTTTTTATCTGGCCCAGTACAAGAATTCCCGCTAAAATTCCTGTTAAAGCCAAAAAAACCCAATCTGCCAGCAAAATATACCCAACATTAGCGTCATGGCAAGCGCCTGTACAAAACCTCCCACCAAAAATGTTAGTGCAAGCATACAATTCCCTTCCAGATCGGAAATTGTTGTTGTCAATACTGTTTGTACGGTGCCGAGATTATTTTCTGTAAAATAGCCCATTGGTGCCCTTTTGAGCTGATTTCCAATCTCAAGACGCTTTTCCCGGAAAATCTCATATCCAGACGCACTCATTAGCACATCGCTTAGGTACTGAAACAAAAAGCGGCCCAAAACACTAAGTGCAACAATTCCAAATGCCTGTAAAATGACAGTCTCTGTTAAGTGTTCGATATTCAACATTACCAATAGCACAGCAAAAAATACAAAGGCGGCGCAGCAGGATTTCAGAGCATTGAAGATCAGTCCGGCAATTACACGGGGACGATATTTCCCAGATAACCGTAAAATCCTTTTTATAATTGAAAACATATTAAAATGTCCCTCCTTCCACTTGATCAGCTGAACTCACATAATCACTCCATAATCTTTGATAAAGTGGGCATTCTGATAAAAGCTCTTCCTGCCTGCCGCAGCCAACAATCTTTCCATTTTCCACCACAAGGATTTGATCAGCCTTCTGATGGTCGCAAGACGATGAGCTACTACGATGAGGGTTTTTCCTTTTACAAGTTTACTGATAGCGTTTTGAATGAGATACTCATTTTCTGGATCAGCATAGGCCGTGGCCTCATCAAGAATAATTACTCTTGCATTTTTTAGAATTGCCCTTGCGATAGTAATTCGCTGACGTTCTCCGCCAGAAAGTTTTCCTCCTGCGTCTCCGGCATTTGTATCATATCCGTTTTCCAACTTTACAATAAACTCATGACAGCAGGCAGCTTTTGCAGCAGCTACCACCTCATCGTCTGTCGCATCCGGTTTTCCGAGCCGGATGTTTTCACGGATACTTTCATCGAACAGAAAATTGTCCTGTGCAACATAACTGACTTCACCCATCAACTGTGCGAAAGGAATCTCTTTAATATTCTTTCCGCCAAAAATAACTTTTCCTTTTGTGGCGTCCCAAAAACCAGCCATGAGTTTTGCAATCGTTGATTTTCCGGAACCGGAAGGGCCGACAATTGCTGAAACAGTACCTGGTTTGATTTCAAAGGATACATTCTTCAGAACTTCCGTCTCGTTATAAGCGAAAGAAACATTTTCAAAGCGATAGGCTGTTTCATCCAGTGCAACATTTTTTTCTGGACGTTTCAGTTCCGGTTTTTCAATAAAATCCCGTATTTGATCGAGGCAGGCTTTCACCATATTAAATTGTTCAGAATATTTTCCTACTCGCATAAGCGGGGCAATAAATCCAATAGGAAGGATAATGCAAGTGATAAAATCTGATAATGGTAATGTTCCAGTCATATAAAGCCATGCGCCAATCGGAAGCGTTCCCAACAATGTTGTCGGCATTACAGCCTGAATGACTGCTGACCAAAGCCAACTCTGCTTCCACCATGCCAGAGTACTGTCATGGAAGAAGTTAATTGCACCTGTAAATTTACTATAAGAAGCACTTCCTTGATTAAATGCCTTAATAACCTCTATACCATTTACATACTCAACCAGCGTACTGTTCATCGCATTTTGTGATTTCATATAAGTGGTACTTTTATTCACATAATCGTTCATCATTCCAATGTAACCCAAAAGTCCGAGGGGAATTGTAATCAATGCAGCTAATCCCATGCGCCAGTCAAGAATAAATACCAGTAGTATACAGCATAGGGGAGCCACTACATTAGAGGTTATTTCAGGCATAAAATGAGCCATCGAATCCTCTAATTTTGAAACTGTATCTGCCATCAAATTTTTGAAATTTCCGGTCGGCGTATCCAACATGATGCCCATTGGAACCCGAAGCATTTTATCTGCGATTTTGCTACGGATATTTTTCAATATTTTATATGTAGCCTTATGCGACATAAAGAGGATTGATATGTAAGCCACAGTTTTAATATTTGCCCGCCCAAAGCGACTGCAAACAAGATACATACATTTTGAATAGTAGCGGTTTTGTTAAATAGTTCCGCGACTAATAATGACACTGTAATAAAGGGGGCCATCCCGAATAGTTCGCCCAGCGTTGCAAGAAAGATTGAAAGATATAGTTGCTTTTTATTATTTCCTGCATAACTCAACAATTGCTGAATTGCTCCAGGTTTCGTTTTTTTTTCTTCATGAAAAAATCCTCCTTAAATAGGTTAGCAAAAACTAACTATTTGGCAAAAAATAAATGGCAAAAGCCACTTATTTTAGCGGAAGCCCTAATACACCATACCAGCCATAGTGCTGGAATTTTATGATGTTTTTTACATAATCCTCCGCCTTTTCATAAGGAACATCGTGCAAAATACACTCACATAGTGCAGTAATATATCCATGCGTCAAAATGTGTATTTCTATATCGTTTGGCAGACATTTCGCATATCCCGCTTCATATGCCGCCTTTACAAATAGGGCATTCTGTTTCGTATATTGAATTGTAATTTCTTCTATAAAGTTTTCGACGCGAGAACCTTTGCTGCATTTCAGCAAGAGTTGAAATTCCTCCAAATGCTCGTACATATAGTTGACATATGTCATTGCCTGAACATATGACGCTTCAACAGAATCCCTCTCAATAGCTTCTCTAATTCCAACTTTATCGTAAGGTTCTGCATTATCCAGAAAATCTAATGTATAATGGTAAACATCTTCGATTAAGGCAAAAAACAACGCTTCTTTATCCTTAAAATGTCGATATATTGCACCTGTTGTAACCTTTGCAGCGGTAACAATATCTTTAAGCTGCGTTGCCTGAAAGCCTTTTTTTAGGAATTCCACTTTCGCACATTCCATAATTCGCTCTCTTGTCAAGTCGGAACAGTAACTCAAAATATTTCCTCCCTTCTCGGATAATTATTTTATTTAAGATAATTCAATTATCAAACAAAAGATAGGATAGCATATTTTTGTCTTGCTGTCAAGGGGACGATGCTTTTGTTATTATCATTATGTACCCAGCCGCCTGCGCGGCTGGGCTTCTTCTTTTTTGGGGCTGTTAATAGGCGGGTGTGCCATACCCGTAAATCTCATAGTATCCCACGGGGTAGCTGTTCTGACGCACAGAGTCGCCAGAGTTGCCCTCCACCGTGTAGACGCGGCCATTCTCCACCTTCTCCACAATCCCCACATGGTCGGAAGAACCGTCCTGGCCTCCATCATCCCAGTCGAAAAAGATGATGTCGCCGGGGCGCGGCTCATAGCTGTTATACTGCCACAGCCCGCGCTCCTTAAACCACGGGACGCCTTGGGACGCACAGGCTGCAAACTTTGGAATAACACCAGCGTCGATATAGCCGCACTCATTGGCACACCAGCTCACAAAGCAGGCGCACCATTCCACACGGCTGCCAAAGCCGTACCAGCTCCAATAGGGCGCACCGCCTGTGTTCCCCACCTGAGAGAGCGCCACGGTGACGATCTCGCCGTCGCCTCCGGTAATGCCGTAAAGCACCTGGCTCCAGAGGGAATTGTTCTCATCGGCCAGAAGCTCCGCCATCTGTTCCCGCTGATCTTCGTGAAAGCTGAACTGATCGGCCATTTCCTCCGCCGTCTTGTGGCTGACGGTGATATACAGATAGGTGCGGGTGACGGTGACTTCCGTTTCTACGATGTTCCCGTTCCCATCGTCTGAGGTTTCAATGATGGTTTTCGTCTGGGTAGAGGTGCTGGATGAGATTTCATTCATCTGCCAGAAAATATCCTTTAAGAGCTGCTTTTGGAATCGTCCATGGTGGCCACTTCCTGGGCAGCGTCCGGGTCGGTGGTGATCTTGACGGCATACACCGCAAGCACCTCTTTCCAAACCGCCCGGCTGCCGGACATCTCCAGCACGTCGTAGGTGTGGGATGTTTTGATTTCCTCCAGCTTTTCCTCGTACTCGGCGTTGATGTATGGAAGGGATCATGGCAGAGGGAAAGGCATATTATAAGGATTACGATGTTGAGATACCAGAAACATTGTCTGCTTATGGATATGGAGATAGTCCTCTGACATTTGTAAGCCTGTCAGATTATAATGGCATGCGTAAACTACAAGGCATGGACAGCATTGATTTATTAGAAAACAATTATAGAATTTTATATAATAAAGAAAATGTTCGTGGACTTGCAGAACAATTTCATGATAAAAGTATCAATCTTACTATTGAGGAAAATGTACTTTCTCCGGTGAATGAAGCTGAAGAATTTACCATGTCAAATAGTGACATGGGCCAAATCATATTTGTAGTCGCAGATACATGGATGAAAAATATGAATGTCGATACGATGATATGGAATGTACAGTGCGTGAGTGAAGACGCAGCAAAAGAATTTGATACATTGCTGGATAATTATCAGGAAAAGAGCAAAAGAGAATGTGCCTTTGCCTATTATGTAGGAAAGCAGCAGGCATATGAATCCTCGGTCACTACAAAGGCAATCATAGCATTTCAGGCAATTTACCTTGGTATTGTATTTATGATAGCCTGTGCAGCAATCCTTGCTATTCAGCAGCTCTCCGAAGCCACTGACAATGTAGAACGATACAAGCTCCTAAAAAAACTGGGTGTAGAACACCGGGAACTGAATCGTGCACTGTTTATACAAATTCTCAGCTATTATCTGCTTCCACTTTTACTGGCTGTGATTCATTCAGTCGTCGGCTTGACGGTGGCAAGCCGTGAAGTTATTAAGGTGTTTGGAGATATGAATGTAGCATCCACGATCCTTGTAACATCAATATTTATTGTGTTCGTATATGGAAGTTATTTCCTGTTGACATATGTGGGAAGTAAAAGCGTTATTAACAAAGGATAGCAGAGGTAACTGTTGCATTGTATCTTTTGACTTGATTGAAAGGGACAAGCTGCGTCGGTATATTGAAAATCCGTATCTTTATTCACGGGTGCAGCATACGCAAACACTTCCACAGGAACAACGTGGGCTTACTATACCAGCGGAAATGAGTTCCTTATTTCCAAAATCCAGTATTCTTTGGCAAAAAAAGGCAGATCGGTATGTAACTTTTTTGCTGAGGGAAGAAGTGACAGAGGGGTTTCCTAATAACCTGCACGAACACTTATCGCATATTCAGGAATCACACCGTACCGGTGCAATCATCAGCCGCTTTTTGCTCTGTGCTCAGGAAAACGGAAAGACATATGATTTCTATAAGACGTTTGTAGAAATCATATGAAAGAGCAACATTTATAGCAACCGTGAAAGTACTGACCGGTTATGAATGAGTTTTAAGAAGACCGAAATTCAAAGCAAGATGGAGAGTTTCGGTCTTTGAATTATTTATATAAATTTCTCCACTGCTTTGACGGTTCCCGTTTACCGCAGTCATCACATGTCTGAGGCCAGTTAATTTTCCATTCAAAATATTCATCTTGGGTAATCTCGCCGGATTTCAGTTCTTCTTTTCTAATTGTCCATTCTTTCAAAAAATCATTAAGAATCCCATAATTAAACCACATGCCAACAGGTGGATGAGCAGGCCAGCTGTCGGAATTATGATAGCGGATAGCTGTATCGTCACTGGAATTTGATTTTTCGCCTGGATAAGTTTCTAGTTGAAAAAGATTGATCATGCCCGGATTAAATTCGTCAATCCAGAACAGGATTTCCATCAGTTCAGAGGCGTCCATCGTAGTTGGTTCATGCAGTGTCAGTGGATTTACATCCAAAATCTTAGCCATTTCAGTAACCAGATCTTTACGGGGAACCCGGTAGTTGGTTTCGTATTGGGCAAGGCGGTTTGCCCCTTTATCGCCCCAGCCAAGAGCAGCACCGAGTTCAGCCTGTGTCATATTCCGGAATGTCCGGATTTTTTTTATTTTATCACCAATCGTCATATCAGATTTCCTGCTTTCTATTTGATAATTCCATTTTACTATCAAAATCTCAGAATGTAAACAGAAAGATTCGCAATTAAGCGAATAAAATACTTGACATTAACATTGAAGCGAAATATAATGACAGCATAATCAATATTCGCATAAAAGCGAATAAACAAGGTGGAGATAAAAAAATCAAATTTTTTTATGAAAAATATGACCTTATCGCCTCTGCCACGTGTGATTAGTAGAAGAAGGTTTTGAATAGGAAGTCAAGATCTTTTACGCACATTGAAAATTAAATGAGCTGTATAGGTACCCTTAGGGGATGAAAGGACAACACAGAGTTCCACCGCTGTACCAGAGAGTAGTATGTGGAAATCGAAGATACTCCGGCAACGGCTGGTATGCTCGAGAAGGAGCTGCCAGCATTCAGAAAAATTCTGATAGAGGTCAACTGTAACGTTGACGCCGCCTATACGAACGGAAGCCAACACGCCGAACAGAATGGAAAATCATCGAAAAATGCAATCAAAAAGTAGAATGTACTGACAACGGGCATAACCGCTGTCTGGGAGGTGATGCAGAAGAATACGGAGGAAAGGAGGTATGTGCATCATGAGAAAAACAACAGAGTATAAGGCTGAGAACCGTCTGACGGTAGATATTGAAGGATTAATGGCAATGTTATCCTGCGGAGAAGTAACTGCAAAGAAAATTGCAGATTATGCAGAAGCAAGAGTGATTGTTGGAAGACGAGTTCTTTATAACGTGGATATCATAAAATATTATGTTAATCTGTGAGCAGATATCAGGCAGTAAATGACTGATACCGACAGGACAAAAATCATTCCGAATAACGAAAAATGAAGTGAAAGGAATGATTGATATGGCAAGAAAAGATAATAAAGGCAGAAATTTAAAAACAGGTGAATACCAGCGCCCGGATGGACGTTATGAGTATCGCTACAAGGATGAAATTACCAGAAAACGTAATTCGGTTTATGCAGCTGATCTGGCGAGCCTGCGAGAAATGGAAAAGAAGATCAATAAGGATATGGATGATCTGCTTATTACAGACGCATCAGTCAAGAAGCTGACCGTAAATACGTTGTTTGAGCGATACATGGCAACAAAGAATATCAAGGAAAGAACGAAAAAGAATTATATCCGTATGTGGGACTACCGGATACGAAATACTTTGGGAAATATTCGTGTTGTGGATTTTAAGACATCTCACGTAAGGACATTCTTTTCTGCATTGTCAGATGAAGGACTGGCACACAGTACGATCAAAGGTCTTTATGGCTTATTGAATCCCAGTTTTGAACTGGCAGTGGAAGATGGGATTATCCGCAAGAATCCGGTAACAGGAACACTTGGAGATTACGGGGCTCCGGCAAAGGAGAAAGAAGCACTGACACTGGAACAGCAGGAAAAACTTCTGAAGTTTGTGGAACAGAGTAATGTGTATAAGCCTCATCTTCCAATGGTGCAGGTTATGTTTGGGGCTTGCCTGAGAGTGAGTGAGACTATCGGCTTAACCTGGTCAGATGTGGATATGAAGAACCGGGAGATTCATGTAGGTGGACAGCTTGTGTATTATGAAGGTGATGAAGATATTGTTTCCATGATTCAGAAACCAAAACGGATGCAGGAATCAGAGATATTCCTATGACACAGATGGTATATGATGCGTTCCGTAAGCAGAGAGAACTGAATCTGATGCTTGGTTTGCAGAGTAATGTGGAGATCGGTGGACGTAGTGGATTCATCTTCAATACAAAACATGGGCGTCCGATCATGCCGGCGGGAGTGAACAGCTTTCTGAAAAATATTGTTAATGCCTATAATAAGAAAGAAAGACCAAACTGGCAGAAGAAGAGAAGCGAGAGCCGGAGCTGATGCCTCCTATTTCATCGCATACCCTTCGTCATACGGGATGTACCAGATTGGGTGAGAACAATGTCAATCCCAAAGTTATGCAGTATGTGATGGGCCATTCAGATGCACAGATCACAATGAATGTCTATAATCATATTGCTGAGAAGTCTCACGTGGAGAATGAGATGTCTAAAATGAACCTGCCAAGTTGTTGTCGTAAAATGTGGTCCGGATAAGGCCATTGACCTGGTGGATGAGGCCTGTGCCCTGATTAAGACAGAGCTGGATTCTATGCCTTCAGAGCTGGATGAACAGCGCCGTAAAATCGATCAGATGAAAATGGAAGAGCTGTCTCTGAAGAAGGAGACCGATAATTTAAGTAAAGAGCGTCTGGAAGAGCTTCAGAAGGAGCTTGCGGAAATGCAGGATTCTTTCAACACCCAGAAGGCTCAGTGGGACAATGAGAAGCATTCTGTAGAGAAATTACAGAAGCTTCGTGAGCAGATCGAGGATGTGAATAAGCAGATTCAGAAAGCAAAACAGAACTATGATCTGGAGAAAGCTTCCGAACTGCAGTATGGCGAGCTGCCGAAATTACAGCAGCAGCTGGAGAGTGAAGAGCGCAATACAAAAGAGAGTGACAGAAGCCTTGTCCACGAAGTAGTAACAGACGATGAAATCGCAAGGATCATTTCCCGATGGACTGGTATTCCGGTAGCAAGACTGACAGAGGGAGAGCGTGCCAAACTGCTTCATCTGGAAGATGAGCTCCACAAACGTGTTATCGGTCAGGACGAGGGTGTACGCCGTGTAACCGATGCCATCCTTCGCTCCAAAGCAGGAATCAAAGATCCGACCAAACCAATCGGTTCTTTCCTGTTCCTTGGACCTACCGGTGTTGGTAAAACAGAGCTTGCCAAAACCCTTGCACAGACTCTTTTCGATGATGAGCAGAATATGGTTCGTATCGACATGAGCGAGTACATGGAGAAATACTCTGTATCCAGACTGATCGGAGCGCCTCCAGGATATGTTGGATACGAGGAAGGCGGACAGCTTACAGAGGCTGTTCGTCGGAAACCGTACAGCGTTGTACTTTTCGATGAGATTGAGAAGGCACATCCAGATGTATTCAATGTACTTCTGCAGGTACTGGATGATGGTCGTATTACCGATTCCCAGGGACGTACTGTAGACTTCAAGAATACAATTCTGATCATGACCTCCAATATCGGATCTCCTTATCTGCTGGATGGTATTGATGAAAATGGAGAAATCAAGGAAGAAGCCCAGAAAGAGGTTATGGATGATCTGCGCGACATTTCCGTCCGGAATTCCTGAACCGTCTTGATGAGATCATTCTGTTTAAGCCGTTGACAAAAGATAATATTGGTAGTATCGTTGATCTGATGGTAAAAGAGCTGAATGACCGTCTTGCAGACCAGGAGCTTTCCCTGGAACTGACAGATGCAGCCAAGAAGGATGTCATTGACAATGGTTACGATCCTGTCTACGGTGCAAGACCTCTGAAGCGTTATCTTCAGAAATATGTAGAGACACTGACTGCCAGAAAAAAATCCTTTCAGGCGAAGTCCATACCGGCGATACACTGGTACTGGATGTGGAGAATGGAGAGTATGTGGTTAAAGTGAAGTAAAGGTTACTGTTCACTGGTAACGTTCCGCGAGGCGTTTTTGTGAACAAAGTTCACAGAAAACCCGAGAATTGCGGCGCGAAATCATGCGAATGCATGATTTCTGTGCATCGCGAAGCGCGTTACTGTGAACGGAGTGAACAGTAACAAGTAAAGGAAAAGAAAAGGAGTCCAAGTCTTATGATACCAAAAGATCCTATGATTCTGCTTTAGTTATGTAAATACCCAGCTTCGGGATTATTACGATTCTCTGAAGCACTGTGTACCTGCCGCGGACTGAACAGGGAATCTCTGTTGGATAAGATGGATTCCATCGACTACCACTACGACGAAGAGACCAACCAGTTTATTTGAAATCACAATATTCAATAATTTAATACCGCTTGTCAAAGCTGTGAAAACCGCTTGGCAGGCGGTATTTTTTTGTAACAGGAAATTCCTGTTACGCATTACATAAAAAAGCCTGCCGGGCAGGATTGCACTGCGGCGGAAGGGGTGTTGTCGCTCCAGGCGACCCGCCGCAAATGGAGAATCCTGCAAGCAGGATTCTTTTTACCATGAAAATTCCGGACAACAGATAATGTGGTCTTATACATAATAATTAGCCGACAAAATAAATACATATTTTAAATTCAATAAATTTAAGACACAAATCTAAAAAAATATAAACTGCACAAAAACACTTGCGTTTCTTGTGTAAAAGTGTAAACTATAAAATTAGTCGGCTAACTAATACGAGAAAGCTGAACAGGAACCTGAAACTGTAATACACACTCCAAAGCTTGTATCTCAGTTTCAGACAGCAAGTGAGGTGAGAATTTGGAAAACGACAATGAGAAAAAAGCATTCAACGTCTGATTATGGAAATCAGCCGCATGTATATGGAAAAATGCTTTGGTAAACTTAAAAAGTCTGGGAATCCATCCAAGACAAATGCCGATTCTGGCTGTTCTGTGGAAAGAAGACGGATGTAGCCAGAAAAGAACTGGCCAGCCAGTTAGGCGTGAAGCCGCCTACTGTTACCGTAAGTATCCAACGCCTGGAAAAAATCGGTATTATAGTTCGAAAACAGGATGAAAAGATCAACGCATAAGCCGGATTTATCTTACAGAAGAAGGAAAAGCAATAATTAATGAAGGTATGCGCATGGCAAAGGAAGGAGAAAAACAGGTTCTGAACGGATTTTCCGAAAGTGAGTTATGTCTGATGAAACGATTCTGCATACAGATCAAGGAAAATATTGCGGCAATGCCAGCACCAGAGTTTTCACCGGAAGAAATGTGCATGGGACATTTTTTGCCATAATAAAAAGTAGCACAGGAAACTGAAAAACAAAGCAAAAGGCAGAAAAGCCCGGATGTTTTGAAAAAAATGTAGAAAGGACAACCCAAGCATGATTAAATTAATGAAGTATCTGAAAAAATCAGCAGGCTATATCGTCCTGATCATTGGACTGCTGTTTTTGCAGGCATACTGTGATCTGTCCTTGCCGGATTACACCTCCAAGGTAATTAACGTAGGGATCCAGCAGGGGGAATACCAGATGGTGTTCCGGAAAAAAATGCGTCAGAGCACAATGGAAAATCTGCAGATTTTTTATGGACGAAGACACACAGAAAGAAGTTCAGGACTCTTATGTCCTGGATGGAGACACATATGAACTGAAAGATGGCATTACAGGGGATAAACGTGAGGAATTAAACGATCTTCTGTGCAAACCTCTGATGATGTACACCTCTTTTTTACCTCTGGCAGTGAAGAGAGCCAGAAAATGCTTTCACAGATGCAGGTACCGGAAGGAACGGACCCAATGCAGGTTTTGTCAGCAATGCCGGAGGATGCAAAAACAGATGCTGGAGGCTGCAGATGAGAAGCTTTTCCCGACATGCCGGAATCTATTCTTACACAGGCCGCTGTCAGTGGTGTGAAAGCAGAATACGAAGCTATGGGCGAGGATTCGGACGCAATTCAGATGAATTACATCCGGACATCCGGAATCCAGATGGTTCTGATGGCGCTGGTGATCATGCTGACCGCTGTAAGTGTTACCTTCCTTTCAGCAAGAGTGGCAGCAGCCCTTGGACATGATCTGCGAGATAATGTATACCGCAAGGTTATTCATTTCTCCAGTAACGAATATCATAAATTTTCCACTGCATCCCTGATCACGCGAAGTACCAACGATGTGCAGCAGGTGCAGCAGGTTATGACCATGATGTTCAGAATCGTTCTGTATGCGCCCATCCTTGGCATCGGAGGCGTGATCAAGGTTCTCCAGACCGATTCCTCCATGACCTGGATCCTTGGAGCCGCAGTAGCCATCATTCTGATTGTTATTTTTTTGTACTGTTCCAGATTGCAATGCCGAAATTCATCAGGCTGCAGACTCTCATTGACCGTCTGAACCTGGTAACCAGGGAAATCCTTACCGGAATCCCGGTTATCCGCGCATTCAGCCGTGAGAAGCATGAGGAAGAGCGTTTTGAAAAAGCAAATATGGATCTGACAAAGACAAACCTGTTTGTAAACCGCTGTATGACATTTATGATGCCGATCATGATGCTGATCATGAACAGTGTATCTGTAGCGATTATCTATTTCGGTGCACATGGCGTTGACAATGGAACTATGCAGGTAGGAAATATGATGGCATTTATCCAGTACGCAATGCAGATTATTATGTCCTTCCTGATGATCACAGCTATTTCTATCATGCTCCCAAGGGCAAACGTGGCAGCCGGCCGAATCTGTGAGGTCCTGGAAATGGAGCCATCTGTAAATGATCCGGAGGAACCGGTAATGCCAGATAAGCAGGAAAAAGGAACGGTCGAATTTGACCATGTAAGCTTCGCTTATCCGGAAGCCGGGGAAAATGTCATCAACGATATTACCTTTAAGGCAGAAAAAGGCCAGACTGTTGCTATCATCGGAAGTACCGGAAGCGGCAAGAGTACGCTGGTCAACCTGATCCCCAGATTTTATGATGCAACGAAGGGCTGTGTAAAAGTAGATGGTGTGGATGTACGAAATATGACACAGCATGAGCTTCGTGACCGTCTGGGCTATGTACCTCAGAAGGGAGTCCTGTTCTCTGGAACCATCGATTCCAACATTCGTTACGGTAAGCCGGATATGCCAGAGGAAGATGTAAAACTGGCAGCTCAGATTGCCCAGTCCGATGACTTTATTGAAGCGAAACCGGAAGGCTACAAAGCACCTATTTCCCAGGGAGGAAATAATGTATCCGGTGGCCAGAAGCAGCGTCTTTCCATTGCAAGAGCGATTGCCAAAAAGCCGGAAATCCTGATCTTTGACGACAGCTTTTCCGCACTTGATTTCAAGACTGACAGCAAGCTTCGCAAGGCTCTGAAGGAAAAGACAAAGGATATTACCACGATTATCGTAGCACAGCGAATCAGCACTATCCTGAATGCAGATCAGATCATTGTGCTGGATGACGGAAATATGGTAGGCATCGGCACCCACAAGGAACTGATGAAGAACTGCGAGGTTTACCGCCAGATCGCCATGTCACAGCTTTCAGAGGAGGAATTAGCATGAGTGAAAACAAAGCCAGAGGCCCTATGATGGGTGGTCATCGGAGCCGTGCAATGAACTCCGGGGAAAAGGCAAAAGACTTTAAAGGAGCAATGAAACGACTTTTGAAATACATGGAACGCTACAAAATTCCGTTTCGTTCTCATGTTTCTGTTTGCAATTGCAGGAACCATTTTTAACATTGTAGGACCAAAGATCCTTGGAAAGGCAACAACAGAGCTTTTTAACGGCCTGGTAGCCAAGGTAAACGGCACCGGAAGCATTGATTTTGAAAAAATTGGCTATATTTTGTTATGGACATTAGGACTGTATCTGGCAAGTGCCTGCTTCTCCTTTATCCAGGGTTATGTGATGACCGGAATTTCCAACGATGTCACCTACAATTTACGTAAAGATATTTCAAAGAAATTCAGCCGCCTCCCAATGAACTATTATGAGAGCCGGACAAACGGCGAAATCCTTTCCCGCGTAACGAACGATGTGGATACCCTTCAGATGAGCCTGAACCAGAGTATTACCCAGCTGATCACATCAGTTACCACCCTGATCGGTGTGTTTGTGATGATGCTGTCCATCAATGTGTGGATGACCCTGGCTGCCCTTCTGATCCTTCCGCTGTCCATGCTTATCATCAATTTCGTTATGAAGCACTCCCAGAAATATTTCCAGGCACAGCAGAAGTATCTGGGGAGGTAAATGGCCAGATTGAAGAGAACTACGGCGGACAAAATGTAGTGAAGGTATTTAATAAAGAAGAAGACGTAGTTGCAGAATTTGAAAAGACAACCAGAAGCTTTACGAATCAGCATGGAAATCTCAGTTTTTCTCCGGAATCATGATGCCGGTCATGCAGTTTGTTGGAAACCTTGGATATGTTATGGTAGCCCTTCTTGGAGGATGGTTCACGATCAAAGGCTCTATTGAAGTAGGTGATATCCAGTCCTTCTTCCAGTACATCCGTAACTTTACCCAGCCCATCCAGCAGATCGCACAGGTAACCAACCTGCTTCAGTCCTCAGCAGCCGCTTCCGAGCGTGTGTTTGAGTTCCTGGATGAGGAGGAAGAGGAGACCACCAAAGAGAATGCTGTTTCTATTGACGGGCTCAGCGGAAATGTAGAATTTGATCATGTAAGCTTCGGTTACAATCCGGAAAAAGATCATTGTCCACGATTTTTCGGCAAAGGTCAAAGATGGTCAGAAAATTGCGATTGTAGGGCCTACCGGTGCAGGAAAAACCACCATGGTTAAGCTGCTTATGCGTTTCTATGATGTAAACAGTGGTTCTATTAAGGTAGATGGCCATGATGTAAAAGATTTCAACAGAAGCGAGCTTCATGAAATGTTTGGTATGGTGCTTCAGGATACCTGGCTGTTCTCAGGAACCATTATGGAAAATATCCGTTACGGACGTCTGGATGCTACAGATGAGGAAGTGATCGCAGCAGCAAAGGCTGCCCATGTGCACAACTTTATCATGCAGCAGCCGGGCGGCTATGACATGGTTCTGGATGAAGAAACCAGTAATATTTCCCAGGGACAGAAACAGCTCCTGACAATTGCAAGAGCCATTCTTGCAGACAATAAGATCCTGATCCTGGATGAGGCAACCTCCTCTGTAGATACCAGAACCGAAGTGCGTATCCAGAAGGCCATGGACAATCTGATGAAGGGAAGAACAAGCTTTGTGATCGCACACAGACTTTCTACCATCAAGGATGCAGACCTGATCCTGGTTATGAAAGACGGTGACATTATCGAGCAGGGAAATCATGAAGAGCTTCTGTCTAAGAAAGGCTTCTACGCAGATCTTTACAACAGCCAGTTTGATAAGACGCAGACTGCATAAAAGTAAGTGAAACAGATAAAAAAAATACAGCAGCTTTTTCGGAAAATATACGGAAAAACTGCTGTTTTTTTGTCTTCAGAGAGAAAAAATCCAGGGATTTGCTGTCTGTACTTTTACCCGCAGATAATGTATAATGGAGCAAAGTTTCTGCCGAAAAGGAAGGCAGGGACAAAGTCATGACAACGAAAAAACTCATTTATTGCCGCAGCCCTAGGTGTCTTTTTACAAGACTGGTAGAAAGGGCTGCAGCGCGAATGTTAAAGGAGTATACCCCCAATGACAATTGATAATAAAGACGGAGCAGCTTTTCTTGCATACGTTACAGATAAATTAGAAACCAGGATCGCCCATATCAGCCAGTCCATTCTGGAAGGACAGAAGGATATCGAAGGAATGCATGAGTATTACTGGGAGAACTATACGGAGATGGACCAGTATGGTTACGAAAATTTCGATAACCAGCAGGCACTTCTTCACCAGATCAACGCCAACGAGCAGCAGATCCATCTGCGAAAAAGATTTCGTAAAATGCTGGATTCCCCTTTCTTTGGAAGGGTGGATTTCGTATTTGAAGGGGATGAGGAGCCGGAGATTTTTTATATTGGAATCGGAAATTTCGCAGAAGAGGCAGGGCATACGCCGCTGATCTATGACTGGCGTGCTCCTGTCAGCGGGCTTTTCTACGACTATGATAAAGGTCCGGCGTCTTACCAGGCACCGCTGGGAACCATCTGCGGTGAAATTGCTTCTAAGTGGCAGTACAAGATTCGAAATGGCCGTATGATTTACCAGTTTGGAAGTGATGTGAAGATTGATGACGAGATTCTTATGGCAGAGCTTGGCAGCGGAGGCAGCACTGCGCTGAAAAAAATATTGTCCGCACCATCCAGAAGGAGCAGAATGCCATCATCCGAAACACCAGGGATAAGATCATGGTAATCCAGGGCGCAGCAGGAAGCGGGAAAACTTCCGTTGCACTTCACAGGATTGCCTATCTTTTGTATCATGACCGCAAGAATCTGAAATCCTCCAATATCCTGATCCTGTCTCCCAACAGCATCTTTTCTGATTATATTTCCCATATTCTTCCAGAACTGGGAGAAGAAAATATTAAAGAAATGAGCTTTGATCTTTTGCCTACAGACAGTTGAAAGCTACGGTATCTGACTGCGAAGACCGTTATGACCAGATTGAGCGCAGCCTGAATTTCCCGGATATGCCTTCCTTATATAAGGAAAAACAGTCCAGGGAATTTTTGAATCGGATGGAGGGGTATCTCACCTCCTTAGAAGATGAGCTGATGGATTTTCGTGATGTGGAATATAAGAACTTTACGAAAAAAGAAGAGGAGATCATTGATCTTTTTTTATTTTAAATTCCAGGATATCCCTCTGTTATCACGTATGGAGGCAGTTGCAGAGAATTTCATTGATGAGGTAGAGACGCTTCGGGACAATGATATGGATGAGGAAGAACGTGCCATTGTAATGGAGAAATTCATGAATATGTATGAGACTCAGGATCTCTATGTGATCTACAGCCGTTTTCTGGAAAGCTGCGGCTATCCGGGACTTCCCCATGTACAGCTTCAGGAGCGAAAGCTCCGGTATGAGGACGTCTATCCGGTACTTTACATGAAGTACCGCCTTCTTCGCCAGACTAGCCACAATGGTATCAAGCACCTGGTAGTAGACGAAAATGCAGGATTATTCAAGGCTTCAGTATCTGATCCTTAAAATGATGTTTCCCTGCCGCATGACCATTCTGGGGGACAAAGCCCAGACTATGGAAGATGAGGCTCAGGATGTCCTGGGATTTTTACCGAAAATTTTCGGAAAAGAGATCCGCAGGATCGTCATGAACAAAAGCTACCGAAACACTGTGGAGATTGCTTCTTATGCGAATCAGCTTGCAGGGATTACAGATATGGATCTGTTTGATCGTCATGGCCAGCCAGTGGAAGAATTATTTTTTAAAGGGAAAAAACAGCAGGCAATGGAAGCGGCTCTGGATGAGCTTGTGAACAAGCTTCAGCTGGGAGCGGAACAGTTTGAGACAGCTGCGTTGATCCTTCGCACGGAATCTGAGGCAAAAGAAGCCGCCCGCATTTTGAAAGAAAAACTGGAAAATACAGGGTTTGATATGGAAAATCGTTTCTCGTACCTGCATCGTGACAGTACCAGCTTCTGCAAAGGCCTTACAGTTACTACGTTTTTATCTTGCAAAAGGTCTGAATTTGACCAGGTATTTTCCCTGTTCCCTGCAGCAGATCAGAGCCTGATTGCAAAACAGGGACGTTATATTGCTGCTACCAGAGCGCTTCATAAATTGCATATGTACGAATACGGAAAATAAATATTACAAAAGTATGACAAACAGAGCGTAAAATAAAAAAAGAAATTCAGGTTGTCGAAACATGCTGCCAAATGCAATGTACATTTTGCTGATAGGATTTTACAAACACCCTCTGAAAAAATGTATAAAGTTCGTCACGAAAGTTTATAATATTTTCAATTTAAAGTTACTGTTCACTGGTAATATTCCGCGAGGTGTTTTTGTGAACAAAGTTCACAGAAAACCCGAGAGTTGCGGCGCGAAATCATGCAAAGCATGATTTCTGTGCATCGCGAAGCGTGTTACTGAGAACGGAGTGAACAGTAACAATTTAGATTCTACAGTGGGAAATCCATTGACAGGCTTGTAATAAAATTGTCAAATACCGCTCGGGAGATTTTTATACACGAGAAATATTTTCGTTTTGTTAATGAAATCGAAGAATGTAGATTTACAAAATTTAATTATGAAAAGAAATAAGGAGGATACTATGAAGAACAAAAAAGATTTTAGCAATCTTAACGATATCAGCAATTGTTTCTGTAGCTGCTACAGGCTGCAGTTTTGGCGGAGACGAGCCGGAAGAACAGGTAGTGGTAACTGAGACACCTGCTCCGGAAGCAACCGCTACACCTACCCGGAGCCAACCATCGCGCCAGACGTACAGGACAGCACCTATACATCAAGCAATGGGGCTGTCTCCATTAAGCTTCCAGATGCTACCTGGTCCAATAAGGCGGATGAGGCAGATATGCTCAGCTTCGAATCCCCGGAGCAGGGTAAGATCCTGATCCTTCATGGACAGGGAGAAGAGGACATGTCTTCTGCTATGCTTCCGGATACGCAGGATCTGGCTGTGGCATTAGAGCAGGCTTCTGACCTTGCAGAAGGTACTGATTTTGAGATCCAGGATTATACCGCCAGTGATGTGGAGGGAGTAGGCGTTTATTCTTACACTGTGAAGTACACAGATGCTTCCAAGAGCGGCGGATATGTTTATGCGATCCATAAAATTTATAAGAGCTCTGATGAGTATTACAATATCTGCGGATCTGTTGTGGATGAGGCTTCTTATGCAGGAGTTAAGGCTGCAATTGATTCCTTCGGAATTGCAGGAGAGTCTTCTTTGAAAGCTGCTGCACCGGTACAGTCTTCTGACAGTGCAGACGGAAGCACTGAGGGAAGTACAGATGGTTCCACTGACGGAACACAGAGTGCAGGTACTGATTCTGCGTCCTCAGGTGATGGAAGCAGTGATGGAACAATCACAAACTCCGGCGGATTTACCCAGGAGCAGCTTACAGACACCAACCAGACCAGAACTATTTACCGTAACTCCGATGGCCATCCCTTGTAATTACTCCGGATGGAAATGGAAACTGGGTTGACTTTGATGGAAATACCTATCGTTTTGTAAATAATGAGGACGTTTACGATCAGAATGATGTGGATTATTACTGGCATGGAGAAGGTGCAGACGTATATTATATGCCTGTAGAGTAATAACAGAAAAAAGCAGAATGTTGACTTACACGGACACAGCTACCCGGGATGGATGGCTGTGTCCGTGACAGTTGGAGGGAATATGGATAATTTTCAGGCTTATGGCGAATTTGCCAGAGTATATGATATGTTCCAGGACAATGTGGACTACCAGACCTGGGGCAAATGGCTGAAGCAGCAGCTTGCAGCGCAGGGAATCACAGACGGACTTGTGCTGGATCTTGGCTGCGGTACAGGAACCATGACTGAGATACTGGCAGAGGCTGGCTATGACATGATCGGAGTGGATAATTCCGGGGAAATGCTTGCAGAGGCTATGGAGAAGCGGGCAGAATCCGGGCATGATATTCTGTATCTTTTGCAGGATATGCAGGATTTTGAACTTTATGGAACCGTACGGGCTGTGGTAAGCGTGTGTGACAGTCTGAATTACATAACAGAGGAAGAGGAGCTGGAGCATGTGTTTGCCCTGGTAAATAATTATCTGGATCCTCAGGGGATTTTTCTGTTTGATATGAATACGGTTTATAAGTATCAGACTATGATCGGGAATACTACGATTGCTGAGAACCGGGATGAGGGAAGCTTTATCTGGGAGAACAGTTATGATGAGGAGACCGATTAATACATATGAGCTGGCTCTGTTTATTCCAAGAGAGGACGGACTTTATGAGAAGGATGAGGAGGTTCACTATCAGAGGGCGTATTCTTTGGAGAAGATCAAGGAACTTATTGGAAAAGCGGGAATGGAGCTTCTGGCAGTGTATGATGCGTATACACTGGAGCCACCGAAGGAAGATAGCGGAAGGCTTACCTTTGTAGTAAGGGAACATGGTAAATGATAATATAATAATAAGATAAATAGCTATAGGATTACGATTAACATTATAACAGTATAGATTGGAGAATACACATGAATGATTATATCATCCGCGCGACTGCAGCTAACGACCAGATCCGTGCATTTGCGGCAGTGACCACTGAGATGGTGGAGACTGCAAGAGAGCACCATAATACAAGTCCGGTGGCTACGGCAGCGCTTGGAAGACTTCTGACTGCAGGAGCCATGATGGGCTCCATGATGAAGGGGGAAAAAGATGTTCTTACCCTTCAGATCAAGGCCGGCGGTCCACTTCAGGGAATTACGGTAACTGCCGATTCCCAGGGAAATGTAAAGGGCTATGTAGGAAATCCAGATGTCTGCATTCCGGCAAATTCAAAGGTAAGCTGGACGTTGCAGGAGCAGTTGGTCCTGGATTCTTGACTGTGATTAAGGATATGGGGCTAAAAGAGCCATACAGCGGACAGGTTATGCTTCAGACCTGTGAGATCGCAGAAGACTTGACCTATTATTTTGCAACAAGTGAGCAGGTACCGTCCGCAGTTGGACTTGGAGTCTTGATGAATAAGAATAATACAGTACGCCAGGCAGGTGGGTTTATTGTACAGCTGATGCCATTTGCAGAGGAAGAAGTGATTTCCAGGTTAGAACAGAACGTACAGAAGATCAATTCTGTCACCAACCTGTTAGAGGAGGGACATACCCCGGAGAGTCTGCTGGAGAAAGTGCTGGAAGGCTTTGACGTGCAGATCAATGAGAAAATGGACACCCGTTTCCACTGCAACTGCTCCAAGGAGCGAGTAGCGAAAGCGTTGATCAGCATCGGCAGAAAAAGAATTAAACGAAATGATCCAGGAAGGCAAGCCAATCGAGATGAACTGCCATTTCTGTAATACCAACTATAATTTTACAGTAGAAGAGCTGAAAGAAATTCTAAGAAGATGCAAATAAGCTGAATTGAGACAGAATCACTATTTTCCGTCGTAGACGCACATCTTGCAGAAAGCCTTTTTCAAACATGCTCTAAGGCGTGGAAATGGTTAGATAAGAGAGGACTAGGATATGAATCAGGGATTTATTAAAGTAGCGGCAGGAACGCCGCAGGTTACAGTTGCTGAGTGTAAGGCCAATACCAGGGCAATTCTGGAAGTAATCCGTGAAATGGAGACACAGCATGCCAAGCTGATGGTGTTGCCGGAGCTTTGCATCACAGGCTATACCTGTCAGGATCTTTTCCTTCAGAGAAGACTACTGGACAGTGCATGGGAGAGCCTTCTGACTATTGCAGAGGAGACTGCGGATGTGGATGCGCTGATCTTTTTGGGACTTCCTATGCGGATGAACGGCAAGCTCTACAATGTGGCAGCAGTATTGAACCACGGAAATATTCTTGGATTTGTACCTAAGACTCACATTCCAAACTATAATGAATTCTATGAGCAGAGACACTTTGCTTCCGGGGCGGATGTGGACAGATGTGACAGTTGGGGAGGAAAGCGTACCTTTGCCAGCAATCTGATTTTCTCATGTGAAGGACTGCCGGAGCTGACAGTTGGCGCGGAGATCTGCGAGGATCTGTGGGTTCCACTTCCGCCTAGTGTAAATCTGGCACAGGGCGGTGCCCATATTATCGTCAATCTTTCAGCCAGTGATGAGATGGTTGGCAAGGATTCCTACCGCCGTGATCTGGTGAAGGGTCAGTCTGCCAGACTGGTGTGCGGCTATATTTACGCCACAGCCGGAGAGGGTGAATCCTCCCAGGATCTGGTATTTGGCGGACAGAATCTGATCGCAGAGAATGGCACCATGCTGGCAGAGGCGAAGCGCTTCCAGAACACTGTGATCTACGGAGAAATTGATGTGCAGAGACTGGCAGATGAGAGAAGAAGACTTTCCACCTATCCGGCATCTGATGATGCTGACTGCCAGATCGTACCTTTTGATGTGGAAGTGGAAGAGACCTCTCTTACCAGGAAGTTTGCCCCCTATCCTTTCGTACCTTCTGTAAAAAGAAGAGCGTGATATGCGCTGTGAGGAGATTCTGAACATTCAGGCTATGGGACTTAAGAAGCGAATGAGCCACATCCACTGCCAAAAGGCAATGGTTGGACTTTCCGGGGTCTTGATTCTACACTGGCATTGCTTGTAATTGCACGTACTTTCCAGCTGATGGGACTGCCATCAGAGAATATCCGCTGTGTTACCATGCCTTGCTTTGGCACCACAGACAGAACTTACCAGAATGCCTGCAAATTAAGCCAGTGTCTTGGTGCTGCTCTGACTGAGGTCAATATTAAAGAGGCGGTAAATATCCATTTCCGTGATATCGGTCACGACGATTCCGTTCATGATGTAACCTATGAAAACTGTCAGGCCAGAGAGCGTACGCAGATTCTTATGGATATGGCAAACCAGGAGGGAGCACTTCTTGTGGGAACCGGTGACCTTTCCGAGCTTGCTCTTGGATGGGCAACCTATAACGGGGACCATATGTCCATGTATGGTGTCAACGCCTCCATTCCCAAAACGCTTGTAAGACATCTTGTCCGCTATTATGCAGATACCTGCGGAGAGAAAGAACTGGAAGAAGTTCTTCTGGATATTCTGGATACTCCGGTAAGTCCGGACTTCTGCCGCCTAAGGACGGCAAGATCGCGCAGAAAACAGAAGATCTGGTTGGTCCTTATGAACTTCATGATTTTTATCTGTATTATATGCTTCGTGCAGGCTTTGAACCGGATAAGATCTATCGCATTGCCTGCTGTACCTTTGAGGGTACCTATGACAAAGCTACCATTCTGAAATGGCTGAAGACCTTCTACCGGAGATTTTTTTGCCCAGCAGTTCAAACGCTCCTGTCTTCCCTGACGGCCCGAAGGTAGGTAGTGTGGCGCTGTCTCCAAGAGGTGACCTGCGTATGCCAAGTGATGCAAGCGCAGAGGTATGGATGGAAGCTCTGGAGAAGCTTGAAGTATAAAACGATTGTACGGTACGCTTTTCATGCATTTTGCAGCTGTATTTCGCGTAGCATACGACTGTAAAGGTAGGAAATAATTAGGTTTGTTTATTACTCTGCCGGCGGAGAACTTACATGGTTCTCCGCCTTTTTAATGCATCTTCAATGGCAGAAATAAGCAGCTGTGACGTATATTTTCTGTCTGTGGAATATTTCAGGTCGTCCAGGGACTGGCTGTCAACAATCTGGCTGGCCAGTGATTCCAGGGAAGGCTTTACCAGCGGAAACATGGCAGTGGTGCTTTCACTTAAATTTACCAGCTCAATAGACTGGATATTGTTTTGATCTACTGTAACCTCCACGTCAAAAGTATTTTTATTCAAAGTAAGGGAACTGCGGTAAACGCCAGGCGTATAAAGCCCCTCTCCAGCAGCAGAAGTGGTCTGGCTTTTCCAGGCCCGAACATAAAGTAGATCAGATTCCCAGAAGAACAGCAAGAATCAGAAAGGCAATGGTATATACCACTTCCTTCATATGTAACACGATAATCCTGGTTTTCCAACTCATGGACTGCGCCTCCTGTATCGCACTGATAATGAAAAAAAAATAATCCTGGCCGCAAAACCAGGCTCTAATCTTCTTATTCTATCCTATTATCAAAGAATGGAAAATATGATAGAATATAAAACAGAATGATTTTTTATCAGATACAGGCTTTTTTTATTCCATACAATTGGCAGAAGGAGGAAAAACGTGTCCCTACAATTCATCATCGGCAGCTCCGGCATTGGCAAGACGTATTATGCATGTGAACAGATCATCCGGGAATCTATGGAAAATCCACAGCACCTGTACTATATTATCGTCCCGGAACAGTTCACTATGCAGACACAGAAAAATGTAGTCGAAATGCACCCCGGAAAGGGAATCCTGAATATCGATGTGCTCAGCTTCCAGCGTCTTGCCTATCGTATTTTCGAGGAGACAGGCGGTGCTCGGGAAGTGCTTCTGGATGACACTGGAAAAAGTATGGTTCTTCAGAAGCTGGTGCAGCAGCATCGTAAAAATCTGCCCTATCTTGGCAGCCAGATGAACAAACCGGGCTATCTGGACGAAGTGAAATCTCTGATTTCAGAATTTATGCAGTATGATATCCGGGAGGAAGAACTGCAGGACATGCTGGGAAAAACAGGGGGAGGACTCTCTTCTTCATATGAAAATGCAGGATGTGGGTGTCCTCTATCAGGCATTTCTTCAGTATCTGGAAGGTCATTATATGACCGGCGAAGGCGTGATGGACGCTTTGAAAAAAGCTCATTCCTTTTTCAGATAAACTGAAAAAACCGTACTCCTTCTGGATGGCTTCACCGGTTTTACTCCGGTGCAGATGAACGTGATCCGGGAACTTTTAAATGTCTGCGATAAGGTTCTGGTAACTGTCACTATGGATGCCGGAGAAAATCCCTTTGCAGCTGGGAAAACCACATCAGTTGTTCTATATGAGCAGGAAAATGATCCACACCTTGTCTGGTCTGACCAGCAATCTGGATGATCCCGTTCTTCTGAAAGATGAGAGAAAGGGCCGCTTTGGAAATTCCACCTCCCTTGACTTCCTGGAGAAGCATCTTTTCCGCTACAGAAGATCTGCCTATGAGAAGAAACAGGAAGAAATCTGCATATTTGCAGCAGAATCCCCTGTAAAAGAACTGGAAGAGACAGCCAGGAGAATACGCCGTCTGGTCCGTGAAAAAAATCTGAAATACGGAGAAATCGCTGTGATTACCGGAAATCTGGAGGCGTACAAAAAGTATTGCATCTCAGGTATTCGAGGAATCCCGGATCCCGTATTTCCTGGATGAGAAGCACACCATTCTGATGAACCCATTTATAGAATATATTCGTGCTGCTCTTGAAATGGTTACAAAGGGTTTTTCCTACGAAAGTGTTTTCCGGTATCTGCGCTGTGATATGTCCGGCCTTGGAAGGGAACAGGTGGATATGCTGGAGAATTATGTGCTTGCCCTTGAATTCACGGTTACAAAAAGTGGTCCGAGAAGTGGGTGAGAGTTTACCGGACCATGGACCCGGAGGATATTCAAGTCCTGAACGAATACCGGGAAATATTTGTGAGGGAGGCTGAGATCCTGGCTCAGGGATTTTCCAGTGGAAAGAGAAAAGTATGTGAATATTGTTATAGTTTATATCAGTTTATCGCAAGCTGTGAAATACAGAAAAAACTGAAGAAACAGGAGCTTTTCTTTAAAGAAAAAGGGGAAAAAGCTCTGGAAAAAGAATACGCCCAGATATACGGAATTGTTATGGAACTTCTTGACCGCATGGTAGAGATCCTTGGAGAGGAAGAAATTACAAGAACGGAATTTGTGCAGCTTCTGGAAACTGGTTTTGCCAAGTCGAAGGTTGCACTGATCCCGCCAAGTATGGATCAGGTTCTTGTTGGAGATATGGAAAGAACCCGTCTGAAAGAAATAAAGGCATTGTTTTTGTAGGGGTAAACGAGGGAAATATTCCGAAAAATACAGATTCCGGCGGAATTTTGACCCAGATGGACAGAGAATTTTTTGCAGATGAGGGAATGGAGCTTGCACCAGGTCCGAAAGAGCTGATGAATACCCAGCGCTTTTACCTGTACCTGAATCTGACAAAGCCAAGTGAGTATTTGTGCCTTTCCTACAGTTTATCAAATGGAAAAGGAGAACCTATAAGCCCGGCATATCTGATTCACAGTATACAGGCTCTATATCCCGGACTGGAGGTGAAAAATGCAGGTGATGAGGAATTCAGCCTGAACGCCATGGAGCTTCCGGGAACCAGTCTGGAATGCTTCCTGAAAGGTCTTGGAGAGGGCGCTGTGGGACAGGGAAGTCCTTTGTACAGCGAGCTTTACAGCTGGTATCTTAGAAGTCCCAAATATAGGACTTTAGCCAGAAAACTGGTGGAGGCTTCCAGAACCAGAAAGCCTGCTGATATTATCAGTGAAAGTGTGGCAAAGGTTCTCTATGGAGAGGTGTCGCCCTATAGTGCCACCAGGCTGGAGCGTTATTCTGCCTGTGCCTTTGCCCATTTTCTCCAGTATGGTCTCAAACTTACGGAGCGTGCAGAGTATGAATTCCGCGCCATGGATATGGGAAATATTATGCACAAGGTGCTGGAGTCTCTGATAAAGGAAGTGAACAAAGAAAAGCTTTCTCTGGCAGAGCTTTCTGAGGAAGAGAGGGATGCGCTGGCAGATCGTCTGGTAGATGAAATAAGTGCTGATTATGGCAATACCATTCTAAAAAGCAGTGCACGCAATGAATATATGATCCAGCGCACCAAGCGAATGGTACGAAGAACTGTGTGGGCAATTCAGAAACAGCTGAAATCCGGGGAATTTGAGCCGGAAGGTGTGGAGGTTGTTTTTCAGGGCGGTCGGATCGATCGCGTGGATACTATGGAGACAGATGATGGGAAGCTGTATGTCCGGGTCATTGATTATAAGACCGGGAATACTTCTTTTGATCTGGTTTCCCCTATATCATGGCCTGCAGCTGCAGCTGATGATCTACATGGACGGTGCCCTTACCGTAGAGCAAAACAAGCATAAGAATAAAGAGGTGATTCCTGCAGGGGTATTTTATTACAATATTAAGGATCCTATGATTCAGGAAAAAATAGATGCAGATATAGAGACTGTCCAGGAAAAAGTGCTGAAGGAACTGAAGATGAACGGACTGGTTCTGAAAGACAAAGAACTGGTTCAAAAATGGACAGTTCCCTTTATGTCAATTCCCGTATCCTTTAACAAGGACGGAAGCTTCCGGAAAAATTCTTCTGTAGCCTCAAAAGAGCAGTTTGATATTTTAAACCGTTATGTAAAAACAAAGATTTCGCATATCAGACAGTCCATTATGACCGGTGATGCCCAGGTTTCTCCTTATATGCTGGGAAAGAAAAATGCCTGTACCTACTGTCCTTACAGCGGCGTATGCGGTTTTGACATGGAAATTCCAGGCTATGAATTCCGCAGGCTGAAAAATTTTACAGATGAAGAACTGTGGGATGCTTTTTGTGAAGGAGGTGGATGAATAATGGCAGTGAACTGGACGAAAGAGCAGGAGCAGGTTATCAATTTAAGAAACAGGAATATTCTGGTCAGTGCAGCGGCTGGATCCGGAAAGACCGCGGTGCTTGTGCAGCGAATTCTAAAAAAGGTGATGGATCCGGAACATCCTGTTGACATTGACAGGCTGCTGATCATGACGTTCACAAGAGCAGCTGCAGGGGAAATGCGGGAGCGAATTGCAAATGCCCTGGAAGATGCTCTCTGTGAGAATCCGGACAATGAGCATCTGCAGCGCCAGACTACCTTGATCCATACGGCGCAGATCACCACGATAGATGGCTTCTGTGCTTATGTGATCCGCAATTATTTCCATCTTATTGGTCTGGATCCTGGTTATCGGACAGGAGAAGAGGGAGAATTGAAGCTTCTGAAAGAGGACGTGATGAAGGAGCTTCTGGAGAACTATTACATAAAAGATGACAAAAAGTTTAAGTATTTTATCGAATGCTACGCATCAGGCAAAACAGATGATGGAATCAAAGAACTGATTTATTCTCTGTATAATGCTGCCATGAGCAATCCATATCCGGATACCTGGCTGGAAGAATGCATTGATAGTTATAAAAATACGGATTTAGAGTCTGTAAAATTATCAGAATGGATGAATTTGTTATGGAAAAACATTACGGAGGATCTTTGCCAGGCAAAGGAACTGATTACCCAGGCAAGAAGCTTTTGCAATGCGCCAGGAGGACCATACCTGTATGATGAAGCGCTGCAAAGTGATCTCATCCTCATTCGTGCAGCAGAAGAGAAAGCCGCCGCCGGTGATTTTGACGGAGCAGGGGAGCTTCTTGGTAAACCGGCTTTTTGCCGCTCTTTCCAGAAAGAAACCAAAAGATCCTGTAGATGATACGCTGAAGGAGCAGGTAAAATCTCTTCGGGAAAATGCAAAGGATATTTTAAAGGATATTGGAACGCGGTATTTTTCCGTAAAGGAGGAGGAACTTCCAGTGCTTCTGGAAACCTGCCGGGAGCCTGTAGAAATGCTGGTGGAGCTTACCAGGGAATTTATCCGTATGTATGGAGAGAAGAAGCGGGAAAAAAATATTCTGGACTTTACGGACATGGAGCATTTTGCTCTGGAAATCCTGATTCAAAAGGTTCATGCAGCGGAAGAAAATGGCGAAAACGACGGTGATTGGACGGGAGAGAAAAAGTATATTTATCACATGAGTCCGGCAGCGCGTGAACTTTCCATGAAATATGACGAGGTCATGGTGGATGAGTACCAGGACAGTAACCTGGTACAGGAAATGATTACCAACTGTGTTTCCGGCTGGGCAGATGGAAGAAAAAATATCTTTATGGTAGGAGATGTGAAGCAGAGCATTTACCGGTTCCGCCTTGCCAGACCGGAGCTTTTTATGGAAAAGTATGAACAGTACAGTTTAACGGACAGTACAGAACAGCGAATCGATCTTCATAAAAACTTCCGAAGCCGGTCTCAGGTATTGGATAGTGCAAACTTTATTTTCCGTCAGATTATGGGAACAGATCTTGGTGGAATTGCTTACGATAAAGCCGCAGCTCTTTATCCTGGCGCTGTGTTTCCGGAAGGAAACAAGGAAAGCTTTCTTCCTGCAGAAGTTCTTCTGGTAGAAAAGGATTCCGAAGAACTGGAGGATCTGATGGAAGGAAAGGATGCCCGGGAACTGGAGGCTCTTGCTATTTCCCACAGAATTAAGGAAATTGTGGGAAAAGAGCTGGTACTTGATAAGGAAACCAAAGAATATCGTCCTGCGAAATACGGAGATATTGTAATCCTTCTCCGCACCGCTTCCGGCTGGTCAGAAACCTTTACAGAGGTACTTTCTGCCCACGGAATTCCTGTGTATGCCGCTTCAAAAACAGGATATTTTTCAGCACTTGAGGTGGTTACGATTCTGAATTATCTGCAGGTCTGCGATAATCCTCTTCAGGATATTCCTTTGACGGGTGTGCTGAGGTCGCCGCTGGTGGGATGTACTACCCAGGAGCTTGCCGTGTTGCGGAAAAACATCCGAAGGGGATGTTGTATGACAGCGTGTTGAATTTCCTGAAAGAATATGAGGGGCAGGAAAGAACTCTTTACCACAAATTACATGGGTTTATAGTCCTTCTAAATGAAATGCGTGATCTTGCGGTGTACACTCCTGTCCATGAGCTGATTCTTGAGATTCTCCGCAGAACCGGCTATTGTAATTATGCAAAAGCTCTGCCAAATGGTGCACAGCGGAGCGCCAACCTCGCTATGCTGGTGGAAAAGGCAATGGATTATGAGAAGACCAGTTACAGAGGCTTATTTAATTTTGTCCGATATATTGAACATTTGCAAAAATATGAAGTTGATTATGGCGAAGTAAATCTTTCTGGTGCAGGAGAAGGTTCCGTGGAAATCATGACGATCCACAAGAGTAAGGGACTCGAGTTTCCGATTGTAATCCTTGCCGGTATGGGAAAACAGTTCAACATGCAGGATCTGAACGCCAGACTTCTGATTCATCCGGATTACGGTCTTGGCGCTGACGCCATTTTGCCAGACCGTCGGCTGATCGTGTCAACACTGTATAAGCAGGTGATCCGCCGTAAGCTTCTGGAAGAGACTCTGGGGGAGGAAATCCGAGTACTTTACGTTGCCCTGACGCGTGCCAAGGAGAAACTGATCATGACCGGAACAATAGGAAATCTGGAAAAAGGCTGCTTTCTTTATACAGATTCCGCGAAAATGAACAGGAACTTCTTCCGGCAGAAACGCGGTTGAATGGAAAAACTTACTGGGATTATGTGTTTCCTGCGCTTGCAAGGCACCGCTGCATGGATGAACTTTTTTGAGGAGTTTGGATTACTGCCATCCCATGATAATCTGCTTTATGATGATCCGGCAGAGTTTCAGGTGAAAAGGATCACAGCGCGGACTTTAACGGAGGCTGAAGTGGTGGAACAGGCTGCCGGGCAGATGGAAGACGATATTCTGGATAACTGGGATTGTGAGAAAATTGTGGATCCTGAAATCAGAGCGGAACTGGAAAAGCGTTTTTGGATTTGTATATCCTTATGAATATCGTAAGGATATTCCGGTGAAGGTCAGCGTATCGGATCTGAAAAAGAAGAGTTACCATGAAGATACGGATATTGAAGAAGCTGTATATTTCGAACCGGACATTGTTCCGCTGGTTCCAAGATTTATTGAGGAAAAAGAAGGAAGCGGAAAAAGGCGTTCACAGGTTCTGCAAGAGGTACTGCCTACCATCTTGTGATGGAATGTCTTGAGTACAATAAAACGGACAGTACACAGCAGCTGAAAGAGCAGATCGACGCACTGGTTCAGAGCAAAAAAATGTCTGAGGCAGAAGCCGAATGTATCAGAATTTCAGATATTCAGTCTTTTGTGAATGGGGCACTGGGGCAGAGAATGAAAGCCGCCGCGTTATCGGGGCTTCTTTTCAGGGAACAGCCTTTTGTCATTTCAGAAGTGCTGCTGAAATAGATGAGGCATGGGATTCCCAGGAACGTGTGCTTGTGCAGGGAATCATAGACGCTTATTTTCTGGAAGGGGACGAGATCGTGCTGGTTGATTACAAGACGGATCGTGTGCGCAGAGGGGGAAGAGCAGAAGCTGGTTGATCTGTATCACACCCAGCTGGAGGATTATGCTCAGGCACTTCAGAGAATGACTGGGCGCAGGGTGAAAAAGAGAAGTATATTTATTCCTTTACGTTGAAAAAAGAGATATTGTTAGGATGATTGCTTGTGTTCGCAGAGGGTGCGTGGATGTGGCACGCCACATCCACGCACGTCGCAGGCGGAAGGAAAAGCAAAAATTTGACAAACTTACACTCTCCACCCCGCCGGATACTTATTCTTCAATGTCCCATTCACAAGTTTTCCAAACCCAAGGGGATACCCTTCCACACAAAGCAAATGCCATCCCTTAGGATGAGCAGCCTCTTCAGGCTCGATTGTAAGAGTTTCTCCTTTCAGATACCGCTCCAGTCTTGGATCATCCACAGAAAGGGAAATCACAGCTTCAGCTTCATTTTTCCGGAAAGCCAGTGCAAGCGGCTGAGCTGGTTCAAACCGGTTTTTCTTCAGATCTCCCAGATAAAGTCCGTTTCGAATAAACGTAAGTCCTCTGAAATTACAGGAAACAGACGGCAGATAATAAACCTTATCCGCCCGAACCTCCACCCGGTTCCAGTCAAACTCCTGACCATCTAAAGTTTTCAACCCGATTTCCTTGAAAAAAACTCTTCCATATACTTCCGGATATCTGCAGCCAGACGACTGGTCTTAGAAGTACCAGCGGAAGGTCCAGCCGTTCCCTCCTTTTGCAAGAGGGCCAGAAAATGCCCCTCCCCCCTGCATCTTATGGGGGAAAATGCGCACACATTTTTCAGCTGTGGATTCCCATCTCCCCATTCAGGATTTCCGGTGGAAAAGCCCTCATAATCCTCCATGGAAATCAGAGACAGTTCCGGCCGTTCCCTGAGAAGCCAGGAAATGATCTGCTCATCCTCACAAGGTGCAAAGGTACAAGTAGAATAAAGCATCTGTCCTCCCGGCTGCAGCATGTCTGCCGCATTCAAGCAAAGCTGTTTCTGAATTCTGGAAAGCTCCTCAGATTTTCGGGAGTCCAGTCTCTGGCAAGAGCTTCCTCCTTACGGAACATTCCTTCCCCGGAACAAGGTGCATCCAGAATGATCTTATGGAAAAATTCCGGAAAATTCTTTACCATTTTTTCAGGCTTTTCATTGGCAACAAAAAAGATTGGGAATCCCAAACAGTTCCAGGTTTCGAAGCAGTGCTCTTGCTCTGGTAGTGCTGATATCATTTGCAACCAGAAGTCAACTTCACCCACATATCCAGGGCGGAACCAACAGGGGTCAGTTGCTTTTCCTCCAGGAGCAGCACATATCCAGCACATATTCTCCTGGCTCCACCGGAATGCTTCCATCAACAGATGGAGGTAACGATTATCAGAAAGGTAGAATTATCAATGGATGAACAAAAGAAATATGAGGTGATCAAATCATTGGCAGATCATCCAGCCCCTAACAAGCAGAGAGCTGCCCTTACTCTCGGTTGTACTGTACGTCACATTAACCGTATGCTTAAAGGCTACAAAGAACATGGCAAAGCCTATTTTATCCATGGCAACAGAGGACGTAAACCAGCCAATACCATCCCCAATGAAACTCGTAATCTTGTTGTCGATTTATACCGCAACAAATACTATGATGCCAATTTTGTGAACATTTCACTGAGTTATTAGGAAAACATGAAGATATCCACATCTCCCCTTCAGCGGTTATGTCTATTCTCGAAGCTGAATACATTCTCTCTCCCAAGGCTACAAAAGCTAAGAAAAGAGAATCAAAGAACAATTAAAAGCCGATAAAAAGCGGCGAAATCTCAGAAAGAAGCGGATCAGATACAGATTAATCTTGTTGCTCTTGAGGACGCCCATTCCCGCCGTCCCAGAGCCGCTTATTTCGGTGAACTGCAGCAAATGGACGCAACTCCCTACGAATGGATCCCCGCTCAGATATGGCATCTGCATCTGGCTATAGATGATGCTACAGGAAGGATTACCGGCGGTTGGTTTGATACCCAGGAAACTCTGAATGGCTATTACCACGTTTTCCATCAGATTCTCACAACTTACGGTATCCCCTACAAGTTCTTTACAGACCGCCGTACTGTTTTCACCTATAAAGAAAAAACTCCCCATCTATCGATGAGGATACCTATACACAGTTTGCCTATGCCTGTAAACAGCTTGGGGTTGAACTGGGATCAAGCAGTGTGCCTCAGGCAAAAAGGACGTGTAGAACGTCTGAACCAGACGCTACAGTCGCGCCTGCCAGTCGAGTTGAGACTTGCAGGCATAACGACCATAGACGCTGCCAATGAATTCCTAAACTCCTACATAAAGGAATTCAATGAGAAGTTTGCCCTTCCCCTTCATGGTATCAAGTCTGTGTTCGAAGTGCAACCCAAAATTGAAAAAATCAACCTGATTCTTGCAGTTTTATGCGAAAGAACGGTAGATACCGGACACTGTTTAAGGCATTCCAATAAATACTACCGTATGATTGACAGCAGAGGCAATCAGGTCCACTACCGAAAAGGAACAAAGGTAATGTTTATTCAGGCTTTTGATGGCAGTCAATACTGCTGTGTAAATGACAAAGACATCTATGCACTGGAAGAAATACCCGAGCACGAAACAAAATCAAAAGACTTAGATATAGACTATACTCCGCCAAAACCAAAGAAGCCCCGCATTCCACCAATGAACCACCCCTGGCGTCGTCAACAGTTTGGAAAATTTGTCAAACAGCAAGAACACCACCAGAATGATCAAGATACAAAGATTGCCTGAGGAATGAAGCACATCAATATAACAAGCCCCAGCAAAAGCCGGGGCTAATACTTCAATTATTTTAGGACATTTTCAAAAAACGCTTGACAGTCAAACATAAGCAAAAGCAAAAGAATCCATTGGAATTTCCTGTCTTTTCCACTATAATTAAAAATAGAATGATCATTAGAGCGTGTTTGAAAAATTATTCCTACAAATCATACTCCGGAAACGGTGTAAACAGCAATATACTTATAAAACAAGAGAGTGAGGGTATGAAATGCCTAAAGAAAAAATCAGCCTGAATTCCATTTACATATCAGACCGTTTACAAAAATCCCTGCAGCCTGTTTCCAACAGCGCACTGACTGCCATAACAGCCCCGGAAGACAACCGCCGTAAACTGGTACCTGTCCAGACTGGCGAAAGACAGTCAGGCTTTGCTGATCCGGATCAGCATCTACTCCCAAAACCTTTCTATCTTCTGGAAAAGTGTGCAAAATGCATTTTCCTTCGCAGGTCTTAACTTTCTGGAAAACTACGACTGCCCGGAAGATGAAGCCTCCGCTGGATTTTTGACGGAAATTCTATGCTATCAACTGGAAAAATGTGAAAATTGTTATATTTTTATAGATGACTTTCATCTGTTAAAAGATGACCGGGCGGCCACTTTCCTGTGCAGAATGGCAGGGAGGATTCCGGAAAATGTGCATCTGATCGTAGCAAGCCGAAATCATTTTATCAGTGATGACTGGATTGTAAGGCTTGGAGGAAGACTTCACCGGATAGAAATAGACGATCTGCGTCTGAACTCTGGGGAGCTATCAGCCTATATCCGCCGCTGCGGAACCAGCCTGACAGACAGCCAGCTTGAGCAGCTTCTGAAATCCAGCGAAGGATGGTTCGCAGCTGTTTACCTGAATTTGTGTTCTTTTTCAAAATCAGGAGAATTGCCAGGAAAAACATCTGACATTTACCAGATGTTTTCCGCTTCCATGCTGAATCCTTTGCCAGAAGACAGAAAAGAATTTTTAAGTGCCATGGGGCTTGCAGATGAATTCACGGAAGAGATGGCAGAATTTATTACAAAAAGAGAAGACGTACACCAGATCCTGAAAATGCTCACCAGGCAGAATGCTTTTTGTCACCTGCCTGAATGACGGGCAGACTTACCGCTTTCACCATATGATGAAAGAGTGCGCGTTTCGTGCGTTCAGAACACTGGATGATTCCAGACAGGCTTTCTATTATGAAAGATATGGTGCATGGTATGAAAAACATGGTGCCTATATCCATGCCTTGTCAGCATACCGGCGAAATCAGAATTTTGCAGCTATTCTCCGGTGGTGCAAAAGATGCCGGAATCTTACTTGCTTCTCTAAAACCGGAAGAGGTTCTGGAAGTTTTGAACAGATGTCCGGTTTCCGTTTTAAAAGAATATCCGCTTGCAATTCTGGTTCTTATGAGATGCATGTTTAACTGGAAAAAAATATTCCCAAAATGCTGGAACTGAAAGAACTTCTTCTGGCATCCATCAGAGAACATCCATAGCTGTCTGAGGAAGAGAGAGGAAATCTTCTGGGCGAATGCGATCTGATCCAGAGCTTTCTTATGTACAATGATATTTCGAGAATGAGTCAGTTTCACCGCAGTGCCAGCGAGAAGATGACAAGACCTGCCATCAGTATCCGAAGTGACGGAGGCTGGACGTTTGGCTCCCCATCTGTACTTATGATGTTTCACAGGAAAAGCGGGAGACCTTGACAAAGAGCTGGAAGAGATGAACCAGTGTATGCCTCATTATTACAAGATTACAAACGGACACGGACAGGGTGCAGAAACGATTATGAGCGCAGAGGCTCACTTTATGCGCGGAAATTTTGTTGATGCCCATATAGCATTGGAAAAGGCTTATACCCAGATTCAGGGAAATGGGCAGGAGAGCATTGCACTTTGCTGCGATTTTCTGGCACAAAGGCTGTCTATCTGTATGGACATAAAAATGAGAAATACGTTTGAAGAACGTCGAAAAGAACTGCTGCAGGGGCATAATACCACCTGGGTCAATATTTTGACAGCACCTGCGCCTATTACTATGCAGTCACCGGACAAACGGAGCGGATTCCGGCTCTCTTTGGAGCGCACATGCTTTCTACGGTGAATTTTCTGGCACCTGGGAGACCGATGATGGAAATGATCGAGAATCAGGTTTATCTTGCCCAGGAAGAATATTCGAAGGTGATCGGAAGAAGCGAATCCCTTCTTGCCATGTGTCAGGCTCTTCACTACGATCTGGTAGCGCTTCATGTGCAGATCCAGCTTCTTGCGGCCAACTGGAAGCTGGGAAAAAACAGAACAGGCGCTTGAACTTTTGAGAGGATCACTTTCCCAGGCTTTTCCAGATGGAATCCTTATGCCATTTGTGGAGAATTATCCATACATAGAGTGAGCTTTTGAAGGGGAGCTTTTTCGGCATCAATGAAAATTTTTTTTTTTCAGGATCACCAGAATGGGGAAAGAATGGGAAATGCGGTGCGATCAGTTAAAAAAAGAGGAGGCGTATCCGCCGGTCTTTAAAGTACTGTCAGATCGTGAGCTGGAGATTACGGAGCTTATGGCGAAGCATATGAGCAACAAAGAAATCGCCCAGAGTCTGTTTTTATCCGAGGGAACTGTGAAGCAGTACATCAATCAGATTTATTCCAAATTACAGATTCCCGGGGATGTCCGGGTGAAGCGCAAGTATCTTTTGGAGCTGATGGAAGGGAAAGCTAACTGGAAGTTAATACTATTTTTGTCAGAGAAAACGTATAGTAAAGGTACAACATATTTCGACAGGAGGAAAATGGTATGAAGAGAAAAAAATAGTTACAGCGGTCATCGCGTTTATTTTATGTGCAGCAGTTGTTCCCCAGCCGGTATTTACAGCGTAATGGCAGAAAACGAGGATACGCTTCAGGTAGAGGACGGAGCTGACTATGCAGCACTTTCCGGTGTATGGAAAAATGAAGATGCACAGGCTGATGAAACTCTTACCTTAAGTGCAGACGGATTGTTTGTATATCACACCGGAGAAGGCGATGATGTTCAGGGATATCTGGAATATGTGGATGAATACAACGACGGAAATGGCAGATATGACATGTACAATCGCATGGGCATGTGGCTGGAGGGATTTTATCTGACCCGCGGATACTCTTCATATGGGAAATGACGGGGCTGCGGTTTTTACCAGAGCAGAGGAAGATCAGACAGAAGAGAATTCGGAAGGTCAGACTGAAAACGAAGACAGTGTGGGAAAAGAAAAAGCTATGTCCTCATGTCAAATAAACGCTATACAGGACTGCGCCCTCTTTATAACAATTCCAGGTGGGAAGGAGGGTATTTCTATTCCGATATGACAGAGACTGTATGACGGTGATCGTCAACTGCAGTGCTTTAAATGACAATGAATTCACCGGTACCCCGGAGGAATATATGGAACAGTTTGCAGGCTTTGTAAGTGAATCGGAAATAAAGGATTTCACAGCAGTACAGAACCAGGAATATACAGAGAAATTCACTTATCCGGCATATGAACTGAGTTTACCACCGGAGCAAACGAAGATACCTGCAAATGGAAAATGCTGTATTTCCAGACAGATACCAATACCTTTGCTTATGCTTACAGAGTTTCAGCGGATTTTGCTGAGGAGATGGAGGAGGAATACCGGGCTGCCATTTCTTCTCTGGAACTGACGGAGATTGAGGGCGTTGAAAAATACAGAAACCACTTTCACTCAAGGGGGAAGATTATGACCCAAGTGCCGAAGGAGAGAGCCTGGAAATGTTTATCTCTTTATTTTGACAGCTGGTACCAGTATGGAGATTTAAATGCCATGAATATCCGGCTTTATGGAGAAGGAACCTGGGAAATCTACAACAGCCTGAATAGTGATGGAACAGGGGGATATTTTTTTGACAGCGGTACTTTTACCACACTTGGCACAACTGCCCTGAAACTGGTCAATGACAGCGGAATCTATGTGGCAGATGTTACTTTGGATGGAGATGGCGATCTGATGTCAGTCCTGTGATTTCCGGATATGGAAATATTTATGCAGGTGCAGCTTTTTTTACGTGAGTCCGATTCTATCGCCTACGAAGCCCAGACAGCTGACGATGGTGAAGGATACGGAGACTACATTCCTGATGAAGATTATGTAGAGGAAAGTGATCCGGGAGATACTTATTACTGGTATGATGGGGAAGGAAATGTAATGTACTTTGATGGTTCCGACAGCTATTATATAGGACCGGATGACGTTCTATATTGATGAGGCAGGAAGGCTGATGGAATATTGATATAGAGCGTGCAGATTGCAGAAAGCCTTTTTAAACACATTCTGGAACGTGACAAAAAGAATTTCTTGAAAAAATATATGATGATTTTGCAAGCCGAATACCTAGTGTATTTCGGCTTGCTTATTATTTCCTGTTTTAAGATCATAGGGGATTTCATAAGCTTTTCATTTTGTGATAAACTATGTGATAAAGCAAAACAAGCTTGTGTTTTGAGCAGCGGAGCTTTCATTTTGACAAAGATATGGCAGGAGCTATCAAGGATGTTGATATGGAAAGATATCTTAAGATAAGGATCACAGAGTCTGGAAAAGTAGGAGAGGTTTTGCGGGCTGAGGCAGGGGCTTACAAAAGAGGCAGATCAGTCAGGCAAAGTTCAGACCGGGAGGTATCCTTAAAAATGGAAAAACAGTGCCGTGTAACGGAAATAGCAGTGCCTGGTGATCGGCTTCAGGTATGTCTGGAAGCGAAAGGGATTGATTCAAAGCAACTGGTGTGTCCAGATACAGGTAGTTTTATAGAACAAGGAAAAAACAATTATTGGCTTTTGAAAGACAAGAGATGGAAGACGGATTAAAAACTTCAGAAACTTCAGATCCTTTATGAAGACCAGGATTTACTTGTAGTAAACAAGCCAGCTGGTATGGTGACGCACCCATCCGGAAGCCATTATCAGACAGCATTTCTAACCTGCTCGCAGCCCATTTTCGTGAAAAAATGAGACAACAACACGCATTCGGTCCATTGGCCGTCTGATAAAGAGACCCTCCGGGATTTTACTTTTTTTGCCAGAAACCAGGTGGCGGCAGCCAGATTGCAGAAGCAGAGGGAAGAAGGAAAGCTGCAAAAAAGAAATATCTGGCGCTTGGTAGAAGGAGATTTTATCAGGAAGCAAATGATTCTGTATTCTGAAAGAAATTGTTATACCATTTTCTGCTCCCGGATCCGGAAAATTCCATGAAAAATGACAATTTCTCCAGATGGACTGTTGCCAGGAAGCAGGAATGCAGTTACGTATTATAAAAAACATGCAAAATTTCGGTAACGTGACTCTTGTTGAGCCTGGTAAAAAATTTCATGGGATGTGGAAATTGATGATGAAATGAATCAACTATCTGGTCAGCCATCACCACCTGAAGCAATGAACGGACTGGATTCTTCTGGGCTGGTTCATAAATGCAGATGAAAGTGAAAATCTGAGATGCTGTCGAAACAACCAGAGCCTTGTATTGGGACCAATACAGGCAAGAATTACTCAAAGTAACTATAAAATTGCCAGATGCAATGAAGGCGTTGAAAAAAAAAGAATGGTTAGTGCTGTCGCCTAGGTAATCGCCAGACCCACTCTTCCAGGAAGTGGGTTTATAATGAGATAAAACTCACCTGGAAAATTATCAGTTATTGAAGTGAAAAAATATGTTAAGAAATATTAGCGTAGCGTGGCTGCCTGCTTGTAAATGATAAAGTATAAATTGTTTTCAAAATGTTATTGACAAAACATATTATATATCGCCAAGTCATCAATGATGGATATAATATGATTAGATGATCAGATGGTGTTA
>VOFI01003850.1_pt1 | contig 42395 bp, 75 predicted proteins | sample 5384131 | NCBI WGS metagenome assembly VOFI01 (sample SAMN12384728, study PRJNA508395) | human gut metagenome | isolation source: healthy gut H | host: Homo sapiens | reverse complement strand
TGAGTTAAGACAGAAAAAAGGAATGACTCCTGAGCAGGCAAACTTGTGCATTCCCATCCTTCGAATCTAAAGCACCGGTAATAAGGTTGGATATCACAGCAGTACAGGCACAGGCTGAATAATTGTAATTGTTTACAGATTTTTTAAAATAGTTACGGGTAATCAAAAGAAACAAAGAGGGTAAGCTGCCCTCGGATAATAATAATAAGGTTTTTCAGGAGGAAAAAAAGAAAATGAACGTATTAGTAATCAACTGCGGAAGCTCATCTCTGAAATTCCAGCTGATCAACGCTGAGACAGAGAAGGTACTTGCAAAAGGACTTTGTGAAAGAATTGGAATCGACGGACGTCTGACATATCAGCCGGCTGGCGGAGAAAAAGAAAATCTGATCTGGCTATGCCAACTCATACAGAAGCAATTCAGTTTGTAATTGATGCTCTGACAAATGAGAAGACAGGAGTTGTTAAGAGCCTTGATGAGATCGGAGCAGTTGGACACCGTCTCGTACATGGTGGAGGTGAGAAGTTTGCTTCATCTGTAGTAATCACAGACGAAGTAAAGAAAGCAGTAGAAGAATGTAATGATCTTGCACCGCTTCATAACCCGGCAAACCTGATCGGTGTTGCAGCATGTGAGAAACTGATGCCAGGAACACCTATGGTTGCAGTATTTGATACAGCTTTCCATCAGACAATGCCGGAGAAGGCTTATATGTATGGACTTCCATATGAGTACTATGAGAAATACAAAGTAAGACGTTACGGTTTCCACGGAACAAGCCACAGCTTCGTATCTAAGAGAGCAGCAGAAGTAATGGGAAAATCTTACGATGAAGTAAAGACAATTGTATGCCACCTCGGAAATGGATCCAGTGTAAGTGCTGTTCTTAACGGAAAATGTGTAGATACTTCTATGGGACTCACACCACTTGAAGGTGTTGTTATGGGTACTCGTTCCGGTAACATCGATCCGGCTATCATGGAGTTCATTGCTAAGAAAGAGAACCTGGACATTGAGGGCGTTATGAATGTACTCAACAAGAAGATTCTGGTCTTCTCGGACTTTCCGGCGGACTTTCAAGTGACTTCCGTGACCTGACAGACGCTATGAATGCCGGAGATAAGAAAGCTAAGATCGCTATGGATGTATTCTCATACAGAGTAGCAAAATACATCGGATCTTACGCTGCAGCTATGAATGGTGTAGACGCCATCGTATTTACAGCTGGTATTGGTGAGAACGATGATTATGTAAGAGAAGAAGTATGTAAATACCTTGGATACCTTGGAGTAGATTTCGATTCAGAAGTGAATACAGGACTCAGAGGAAAAGAAGCTGAGCTTACAAAAGAAGGATCAAAGGTTAAAGTATTTGTTATTCCTACAAATGAAGAGCTTGCGATTGCAAGAGAGACATTGGCGCTTGTAAAATAATTGAAGAAATCTTAATTTGAGAAAGTGTTAACCTATCAGACGTTTTGTCAGACCAGCATAAGGCAGTTGAAGAGACTGTGCGGCTGGAGATGGAAGAGATCCGGTTACAATCCGGAACCTACCCCATTATCAGCAAGGAGCCGGTTCATGTTAAAGTAGAGCATATAAGGGGAAAAGAACTGCTCATTTAGCTGAGACCAGATTGTGTGTCATGATTCCATGTGACAGATGCTGGAGGATGTGAAACGGGAGTTTGAACTTGCTTTAGATTTTGCAAAACATGTCGACATAGGTCTCTCCGACGCAGAACTGACAGAGGAGCTGGATGAATCAAACTTTATTGACGGATATCATCTTGACGTGGACAAACTACTCAGTCATGAGATCTTGTCGGCGAGCTGGCCGACGAAAAGTACTTTGCAGGGAAGATTGCAAGGGTCTTTGCCCGGTATGCGGTCAAAATTTAAATACAAAGTCCTGCGATTGTGAAGATACGGGGCTTGATCCTAGAATGTCAGTTGTCCGTGACTTATTTAAGAATTTTAAGGAGGTGTAACCTATGTCAATCTGCCCAAAGAATAAATCTTCAAAAGCAAGAAGAGATTTGATTTTTATACTGATATCCAGTAGAATAATTTCAGTAGCGCAAGGAGGAAATGATATGTCAGAGATTACAAGGGTTGCTCTTGATGCCATGGGTGGAGACAATGCACCAAGAGAGATGGTAAAAGGTGCCGTAGAGGCAGTGCGGAAGAGAAAAGATATCAAGGTACTGCTGACAGGTAAGGAAGATGTGATTCGCAAGGAACTCTCCGCTTATACGTATCCTGAGGAGCAGATCGAGATTGTGAATGCGACAGAGGTTATTGAGACGGCAGAACCTCCGGTGAAAGCAATCCGTGGTAAGAAAGATTCATCCATTGTTGTTGCGATGAAGATGGTGAAGAAAGGGGAAGCAGATGCTTTTGTATCTGCAGGAAGTTCAGGAGCTGTTCTTGTTGGAGGACAGGTGCTTGTAGGCAGGATCAAAGGTGTTGAAAGACCACCGCTTGCACCGCTTATCCCGACTTTGAAAGGAGTTTCACTTCTGATCGACTGCGGAGCTAATGTAGACGCGCGCCCATCTCACCTGGTTACAGTTTGCAAGGATGGGATCCATATATATGGAGAGCGTTATGGGAAAGAAGAATCCGACAGTTGGTATTGTGAATATCGGTGCAGAAGAAGAGAAGGGAAATGCACTTGTAAAAGAGACATTTCCACTGTTGAAAGAATGTCCTGACATTAATTTCATTGGAAGTGTTGAGGCACGAGATATTCCTTACGGAGCAGCAGATGTCATTGTCTGTGAAGCATTTGCAGGTAATATTATTCTGAAGCTTTATGAGGGTGTTGCAGGAGCACTGCTTAAGAAAGTGAAGAAAGGAATGCTTTCTTCTTTGCGTAGTAAGATAGGGGCACTGCTTGTGAAACCTGCTTTAAAGGGCGTACTGAAAGATTTTGATACAAGTAATCATGGTGGAGCACCCCTGCTTGGACTGAATGGACTGGTAGTGAAGACGCATGGAAGTTCAAAGTCAACGGAGGTATGCAACTCAATCATTCAGTGTGTTGCATTTAAGGAGCAGAAGATCAATGAGAAGATAAAAGAGGCAATTCAACAGGAGACCCTGGAAGAAAAGAAAGAAGAGAAAGAAGTCGAATAAGACAGGAGGAGTTTTACAATGACAGAATTTGAAAAACTGCAGGCAATTATTGCGGACGTACTTAATGTTTCACCGGAGACAATCACACCGGATACTACATTCGTAGATGATCTTGGAGCTGATTCTCTGGATATTTTCCAGATCATTATGGGAATTGAAGAAGATTTTGACATCGAGATCGATAACGAAGAGGCAGAGAAGATCACAACAGTGCAGGATGCTGTTGATCAGATCCAGAAAAAAGAAGGCTAATGAATAATCAGATAGTGAGATGAAAAAGCCCGTTTGGGCTTTTTCGTTTATTAACACGAAGGAGGCCATTTAAATGGACAGAGTAAAAGAACTGGAACAAAAGATCGGATATGTGTTTAAAGACAAAAGCCTGATCGAACGTGCATTGATGCACAGTTCCTATACAAACGAGAAACATTTGAAGAAATATGAGTGTAATGAACGCCTGGAGTTTCTTGGAGATGCAGTATTGGAATTGGTATCAAGTGCTTATTTATTTAATGAATTTCCAAAGGTATCTGAGGGAGAACTGACAAAGACACGTGCAAGTATGGTATGTGAACCGTCTCTGGCAATGTGTGCAAGAGATATCGGACTTGGAGATTACTTGCTTCTTGGAAAAGGAGAAGAGGCGACCGGTGGAAGAAAAAGAGATTCTATCACATCTGATGCGATGGAAGCATTAATCGGTGCTATCTATCTCGACGGTGGTTTTACTAATGCAAAAGAGTTTATCCATCATTTTATTTTGACAGATTTAGAGGATAAAAAACTCTTTTATGATAGTAAAACGATCTTACAGGAGATCGTGCAGGCGAATATGACGGGGAATGTAAGTTATGAACTGATTGATGAACAGGGACCGGATCATAATAAGATTTTCGAAGTGGAAGCAAGAATCGGGGGAAAAGCCTGGGGACGTGGAAAAGGAAGCTCGAAGAAGTCAGCAGAACAGCAGGCAGCTTATGAAGAGGCAATTCTGAATCTCAGAAAGAAAAAAGTAAAGAGGACTTTATGTATTTAAAAGAGTATAGAAGTGCAGGGATTCAAATCTTTCGCCAATAAGATTAAATTTGAATTTCATAACGGAATTACAGGTATTGTAGGACCGAATGGAAGTGGTAAGAGTAATGTCGCTGATGCCGTCCGCTGGGTTCTTGGAGAGCAGAGAGTGAAGCAGCTGCGTGGGAGGCACCATGCAGGATGTGATTTTCTCGGGAACCGAGAACCGGAAGCCACTTAGTTATGCTTCGGTTGCAATCACACTGGATAATTCAGATCATAAACTTCCGGTAGAGTACGAAGAAGTCACTGTTACACGTAAATTGTACAGATCCGGAGAGAGTGAGTATCTGATCAATGGTTCAGCCTGCAGATTTAAAGATATCAATGAGATGTTCTATGACACAGGTATTGGCAAAGAAGGCTATTCCATTATTGGACAGGGGCAGATCGATAAAATCCTCAGCGGAAAGCCGGAGGAAAGAAGAGAGCTTTTTGACGAGGCCGCCGGAATTGTAAAATATAAGAGAAGAAAGTCCCTTTCTTTGAAAAAGCTGGAGGATGAACGGCAGAATCTTACCCGTGTGAATGGTATTCTTGCAGGGCTTGAGAAACAGATCGGTCCTTTGGAAAGACAGTCAGAGACAGCCAGAATCTATCTGAAGATGAAAGAAGAATTAAAAACATATGACATTAATATGTTTTTTGCTGGAGGAAAAAGCGGCTGCAGGAGCGTATTCGTGAAGTCGGTGGGAAATATGAGATTGCTTCTCAGGAGATGCAGGAATCAAATGCCCGTTATGAGAAGATGAAAGCAGAATACGAGGCAATCGAGGAAGAAGTAGATCAGATTGATCTTGCAATTGAAACTGCGAAGAACCAGATGAATGAGACGAATCTTTTAAAGCAACAGCTTGAAGGCCAGATCAATGTCCTGAAAGAGCAGATTAATACAGCCCGTATGAATGATGAGCATTATGATCATCGCCTGAGTACGATCGTCAGTGAGATAGATACAAGGCAGCAGCAGAAAAGAGAGCGTGAAGAAGAGAAGAAAAAGAATTTCAGAACAGTTAGAATCAGCCAGTGGACAGGATACGGAAGCACAGCAGAGTTTAATTGAGATTCAGTCAAAGATTGCAGAACACAGTACTGAAATTGAGCAGAAGAAGCGGGGAGATCATGGATCTGCTTGGAAATCGTGCTTCAACAAAAGCTAAGATTCAGCATTTTGATACGACGAAAGAACAGATCCAAACACGGAAGGCTGTCGTTGCCAGAAATATTCTTGAGATTTCGACGGTAGCAGAAGGACAGAACAACAGACTTAAGAAGTATGAAGAAGAACTTGGTCAGATCCGTGAGCGCATTCAAACCTATAAGGATAAGATTTCCCTGAACGAACAGGAACTTGGCAAGCTTCGGAATGAGCTGAAAGAGAAGCAGGAAAAGTTACGGATCGGACAGACCGCTTATCACAGAGAGTCTTCCCGTCTGGAGTCATTAAAGAATATTACAGAGCGCTATGACGGATATGGTAACAGTATCCGAAAGGTAATGTCGAATAAAGAACGTGAGAAAGGTCTGATCGGTGTTGTAGCGGATATCATTAAGGTCGATAAGGAATATGAGATCGCTATTGAGACAGCGCTTGGAGGAAGTATTCAGAATATTGTTACAGATAATGAAGATACAGCCAAGCGTATGATTGATTTCCTTAAGCGTAATAAATTCGGAAGGGCAACATTTCTTCCGCTGACAAGTATGCATGGCGGCGGAGGAATCAGGAATCCGGAAGCACTCAAAGAACCGGGAGTGATCGGACTTGCGAATACATTGATCCATGTGGAATCAAGATTTGACGGACTGGCAGATCAGCTGCTTGGACGCACGATTGTAGTAGACCACATCGATCACGGAATCGCAATTGCGAGAAAATACCGCCAGTCTCTGCGTCTGGTCACACTGGAAGGTGACCTGATCAATCCGGGCGGATCCATGACAGGTGGTGCATTTAAGAATTCAAGTAATCTGCTGAGCAGACGCCGCGAAATCGAAGAATTCGAAAAGACGGTTGATATGCTCAAGTCTGACATGGATGTGTTGGAAAAAGAAGTTACAGAGGCGAAGAACCGTCGTGCAGCATGCTATAGTGTAATCGATGAAGTACAGGAACATTTAAGAGAAGAATCAGTGCTGGAGAATACTGCGCGAATGAATGTTGCACAGGTACAGAGAGAACAGTTAGAATCGAAACAGCGTTACGAAGGATTTCTGAAAGAACAGAAAGCATTGCTTCAGGAGCTGGATGAAATCAATGAGAATGAAGATTCTATCCAGATGGAACTTGAGACATCAGAGAAGTTGGAAAAAAGAACTGAACGAACAGATTGAAGCTTTGCAGATGCAGTTGGAGAAAGAAAGAGAGGATGAGGCTGTCCAGATGAAACAGCTGAGGAAGTCCATCTTTCACTGGCCGGCCTGGATCAGCAGAAAACCTTTATTGTAGAAAATATTTCCCGTATAGATGAGGAAATCACCAGATATGAAAAAGAGCAGGAAGAACTTGCCGAAAATCGTGGAGATGTATCTGAGGAAATTCTGCAAAAAAGAAAATGAAATCGAAGGACTCAGGAAAACGATTGAAGATTCAAAAGAACTGTTTACAGAGATTGGTGAAGAGATTAAAGTACAGAGTAAAAAAACGCGAAGAACTGAATCAGAAGCACAGAGATTTCTTACGACAGAGAGAAGAACTTGCAAAGCATGTGTCAGATCTTGATAAAGAATGTTTCCGTCTGAACAGCCAGAAAGAAGGCTATGAGGAAGCGTCAGAGAAGCAGATGAATTATATGTGGGAAGAGTATGAACTCACTTACAATCATGCGAAAGAACTTCGTAATGAGACACTGACAGATCTGGCATTGATGAAGAAAAAGATTCAGGGAGCTTAAGAATGAGATCCGAAAGCTTGGTTCAGTCAATGTCAATGCAATCGAAGACTATAAGAATGTATCTGAGCGTTATACATTCTTAAAAGGTCAGCATGATGATCTTGTAGAGGCAGAAGCATCTCTTGAACAGATTATCGAAGAACTGGATGTGGCGATGCGCAAGCAGTTTACAGAACAGTTCGCAAGAATTGCGACAGAGGTCAATGATGTATTCCGTCAGCTTTTTGGAGGCGGAAAGGGATCATTGGAATTACAGGAGGATGTGGATATTCTTGAGGCAGGAATACGCATCATCGCACAGCCACCTGGAAAGAAACTGCAGAATATGATGCAGCTTTCCGGTGGAGAGAAGGCTCTGACTGCAATTGCATTACTATTTGCAATCCAGAATCTGAAGCCTTCGCCCTTCTGTCTGCTGGATGAGATAGAAGCCGCCCTGGATGACAGCAATGTAGATCGTTATGCGAAATATTTACATAAGCTGACAAAATATACACAGTTCATTGTCATTACCCACAGACGTGGTACAATGGCAGCAGCAGACCGGCTTTATGGAATTACCATGCAGGAAAAAGGGGTATCGACACTGGTTTCTGTGGATCTGTTGGAAGATGATCTGGAAAAATAAACCTGTTTTTATTGTAAACAGGGTATTAAGAGAACAGGAGGCTGAAAATGGGAGAAGAAAAAAAGGGATTTTTTAAACGACTTGTATCCGGTCTGACAAAGACAAGAGATAATATTGTGTCCGGCATGGACAGTATTTTCCATGGATTTTCAAAGATTGATGATGACTTCTATGAAGAACTGGAAGAGATTCTGATCATGGGAGATCTTGGTGTCAGAGCAACAATGGACATCATTGAAGATTTAAAGGTTAAAGTAAAAGAGCAACATATCAAGGAACCGATTGAATGTAGACAGCTTGTGATCGACAGTATTCGTGAACAGATGGATGTCGGAGAGACAGCATATGAGTTTGAGAATCGTCAGAGTGTGGTTTTCGTGATCGGAGTAAATGGTGTTGGTAAAACAACAACGATCGGTAAACTTGCAGGAAAGCTGAAAGCACAGAATAAGAAAGTGATCCTTGCGGCGGCAGATACATTCCGTGCGGCAGCAGGAGAGCAGTTAAAAGAATGGTCTAACCGTGACGGTGCTGAGATGATCGGCGGACAGGAAGGCGCAGATCCGGCATCAGTTGTATATGATGCGGTTGCTGCTGCGAAAGCGAGAAGGGCAGATGTACTTCTGTGCGATACAGCCGGAAGACTTCACAATAAGAAGAACCTGATGGAAGAGCTTAAAGAAGATCAATCGTGTGATTGACAGAGAGTATCCGGATGCGTTCCGTGAGACGCTGGTTGTGCTGGATGCAACGACAGGACAGAATGCACTTGCCCAGGCAAAGGAATTCAATGAAGTAACAGATATAACAGGAATTGTTCTGACAAAGATGGATGGAACAGCCAAAGGAGGAATTGCAGTAGCAATTCAGTCTGAACTTGGTATCCCGGTAAAATATATCGGTGTAGGAGAAACAATTGATGACTTGCAGAAATTTGACTCAGAGGAGTTCGTAAACGCGTTGTTTTACAGAGAGGAAGAAAGACCATGATGACATTAGAGAAATTTGAAGAAGCTAGCGAACTGGTAAAAAAGGTAACAAATCCTACAAAACTCATTTACAGTGAATACTTAAGTGCACAGACAGGAGCAAAGGTTTATTTAAAACCGGAAAATATGCAGCACACAGGAGCTTATAAGATCCGTGGTGCATATTACAAGATCAGCACACTGACAGACGAAGAAAGAAGCCGTGGACTGATCACAGCATCAGCAGGAAATCATGCACAGGGCGTTGCATTTGCAGCAAAACAGTTTGGATGCAAAGCTACGATTGTTATGCCTACAGTTACACCGCTGATCAAAGTAAACCGTACAAAAAGCTTTGGAGCAGACGTAGTACTTCATGGTGATGTTTATGATGATGCTTACGCATATGCATGTAAACTTGCAGAAGAGAACGGATATACATTCGTTCATCCGTTTAATGACCTTGATGTCGCTACAGGTCAGGGAACAATCGCAATGGAGATCGTTCAGGAACTCCCGACTGTAGATTATATTCCTTGCACCAATCGGTGGAGGCGGACTGATCACAGGTGTTTCCACACTTGCCAAGATGCTGAATCCAAAGATCAAAGTAATCGGTGTAGAGCCGTCAGAAGCGGCCAGTATGACAGCAGCCCTGAAAGCAGGAGAGCCTGTAAAACTTCCATCTGCAAATACAATCGCAGACGGAACAGCTGTAAAAAGAAGTTGGAGATAAAGTTGTTCCTTATGTGAAAGAGAATGTAGATGATATTCTTCTCGTAGATGATGATGAGCTGATCGTTGCTTTCCTTGACATGGTTGAGAACCATAAGATGATCGTAGAGAATTCAGGACTTCTTTCCGTAGCTGCATTAAAGCAGATGGACATCAAAGGAAAGAAAGTAGTCTGTGTATTAAGTGGTGGAAATATGGATGTTATCACAATGTCCTCGATCGTCCAGCACGGATTGATCCAGAGAGACCGTATCTTCTCCGTATCCGTACTCCTTCCGGATAAGCCGGGTGAACTCGCACGTGTGGCGCAGACAGTCGCAGACGTACAGGGTAACATCATTAAGCTGGAGCATAACCAGTTTGTAAGCACAAACAGAAACGCAGCAGTAGAGCTTCGTATCACAATGGAAGCATTCGGAACAGATCATAAGAAAAAGATTCTCGATACACTTGATAAAGCAGGATTCAGACCAAAACTGATCAGTGCGAAGCTGTACTAATGGGTGTGTGTTTGTTGAACTTGGATTTTGAGAGTTGAAACAATCAGTTTTGCAGGAAAAGGGAACGCAAGGCCAGCCCTGCTATTACCACAAGCACCGGCCCGCTTTACCTCATCCCTTTGAAAGTATGTAACATAAGAGCCAGAACAGTTACCGTGTGTGGTGCTGTTCTGGCTCTTATTAACATACTGAACAAAGTGTATTCGGAACGCTCCTGCCTTACATGTGCTCGTGGCAACAGCAGGACTGTCCTTGCTTACATATTCCAAACGGGATATTTAATTCCAATCAGACAAATCCAGAAAACAAATCACAGAATCTGTAGATAAACGTAAACGGATGTTTTATCGACTAAGATAATCGTCCCATTTTTACGCACGTACTAAGTTTGTATTTTGTTTTCTGGATTCATTTCATTTGGAATAGCACTTACTCATTTGAAAAGCTGAGTGAGGGAGCCATTGTATTGTTGAGGACACATTTAAGGCAAGAGCGTTCCAAATACACTTTGCAGAATCTGTTAGAAAAAGCCAGACACGAATCACACACGGTGAGTGCTCTGGCTTTTTCGTTACAGATTGTCAAAGGGATGAGGTAAAAACGGGCCGGTGTCCGATGCAATACAGTGGCCCCCTCACGACCTTTACTATTAAAAGTTTTTGTTTAATTGTTGACCGAATCCAAGTTCAACAAATTACAACACCCCTACAAAACGATGGAATGCCTCCAGTCCTTTTTCATCACACTTATAAACTCCGGCATCTTCGAGTACTTCGCAGAATACTTTTCCGACTTCCTGCTGAAGGATCTCTTCAACATTCTCCTCTGTGATGGATGTGTAATTCGGAAGGAATTCATCTACCCAGTCAGCGTGTTTTGCAATCTGTTCATTGCTGCGGATATCTTTTCCTGTCAAGATGTAATCTTTCAGAAGTTCCATCTCTCCTTTTAATCTTGCAGGGAGAACAGCAAGTCCCATTACTTCGATAAGACCGATGTTTTCTTTCTTAATATGGTGCAGTTTAGCATGTGGATGGTAGACACCAAGCGGGTGTTCTTCTGTGGTGATATTATTTCTCAATGTCAGGTCGAGTTCGTAGAGATCTCCACGCTTTCTTGCAATCGGTGTGATCGTGTTGTGCGGTGTACCGTCTGTCTCAGCGAAGATGAAAGCATCTTCATCTGTATAAGATCTCCATGCATTTAAAATGTGTTCAGCTAGATCAATCAGAGGTTTTACTTCTTTGCTCTGAAGACGGATAACAGACAGAGGCCATTTTACGATACCGGCAGTTACATCTTCGTAACCTTTCACAGTGAAGTGTTCAATGATCGGTGCTTTTGCCATTGCGAAAGTATAATGTCCGCCCTGGAAATGATCGTGACTTAAAATAGAACCGCCTACGATAGGCAGGTCTGCATTGGATCCCAGGAAGTAATGCGGGAAAAGTTTTATGAAATCAAAAAGCTTTTCGAAAGCGTTGCGGTCGATCTTCATTGGAACATGCTGTCCGTTGAATACGATGCAGTGCTCGTTATAGTATACATAAGGGGAATACTGGAAACCCCAAGGGTTATCCTGAATTGTGATCGGGATGATTCTGTGGTTCTCACGAGCCGGATGATCAAGGCGTCCTGCATATCCTTCGTTTTCCATACAGAGCTGACATTTTGGATAGGAAGAGGATTTTGCTTTTCCTGCTGCTGCAATCGCTTTTGGATCTTTCTCTGGTTTGGAAAGATTGATTGTAATGTCAAGAGTGCCGTATTTTGTGTCAACCGTCCATTTGCGATCCTTAGCAATACGGTATCTGCGGATATAATCACTGTCCTGGCTTAATTTGTAATAATAATCAGTAGCTGTCTCCGGAGAAACTTTGTATTTTTCCCAGAAAGTCTGCTGGATCTGTGCTGGGCGTGGCATCAGGGTATTCATCAGCTTTGTGTCAAATAAATCACGGTAGCCGATGCTGTTTTCAATGATTCCGCGTTCTGCGGCGATATCTAAAAGTTCTGCAAGAATGTCTTCCAGAACAAGATTGTTCAGATCACAGTCAACATCTTCATAGTTATCTTCGTGGAACAGATCCAGAAGAAGATTCGTTGTATAAATTCTTTCGGATTCCGGAGTGATTCCGGTATTGATTCCGTACTGTACTAATTTTTGATTGCATCATAAAGCATATGTCAAGGACCTCCTTAAATTAAGGAATGCTAATGGCATTCCTATAACAAAATATACGTTATTTCATATCTGGTCTCAGTAGAGACGAGTATCAGTCGAGACGAAAGCACCGTCTCCGATATCTACTGTGTAGAACTCGGCTTCATGTCCTACTTTTTCAAGATATGTTTTTCCGATGGTTTCGATAAATGTATCTATGGATTCATTTTTTACGATGCTGACTGTGCAACCGCCAAATCCGCCGCCTGTGATACGGGAACCAAGAACACCAGGAATCTTCCATGCAAGGTCTACAAGGATATCAATCTCTTCACAGGATACCTCATAATCATCACGCAGTGAAATGTGAGACTGATTCATTAATTTTCCGAAGCTTTCAATGTCTCCGGCTTTCAGCGCTGTAACAGCATCGATTGTACGCTGGTTTTCGTATACAGCATGTTTTGCACGCTGTAACTGGATCTCATCTTTGATCAAGGATTTGTGTGCCTCGAATTCTTCAGGAGTAAGATCGCCAAGTGCCTGAATGTCAAGTTCGCTCTGAAGTGCTTTCAGTGCAGCAGCACATTCGTTTCTTCTGTCGTTATAAGCAGAATCAACAAGACTATGCTTTACTTTACTGTTTGTGATCACAATCTTGGCACCATCAAGAACGCAAGGTGCATATTCGTAGCTTAAATCACTTGTGTCAAGGAAAATTGCGTGGTCTTTTTTACCCATGGCAACAGCAAACTGATCCATGATACCACAGTTGCATCCATTGAAGTTATTCTCAGAATACTGGCCGATCAGTGCAAGATCTGTCATGGAAAGATCTTTGATCTCAAACAGGTCTGTCAGGATCACACCAGTGAGAACTTCAAGGGAAGCAGAAGAGGAAAGTCCGGAACCGTTCGGGATATTTCCCCAGATTACCATATCAAAACCACTTGTGATTGTATGTCCTTTTTCTTTGAATGCCCAGACTATACCAAGCGGAGTTTGCCCAGTTGTATTCTTTTTTTTTGTCAGATCATCAAGAGATGCTTCTACAACACCAAAGGAGTCCAGATTCATGGAATAAAGATGGATCTTGTTATCCTCTCTTTTGCGTGCGGCACCGTAAGTACCAAGTGTCAGTGCACATGGAAATACATGTCCACCGTTATAATCTGTGTGTTCACCAATCAGATTCACGCGTCCAGGAGAAAAGTAAAAACGAGCTCCTTCGGAATCACCAAAAAGTTCTGCAAACATATCAAACAATTTTTTTCTTCATCATTATTTACCTCCATTTAAAGTAATCGTATCGATCTGATTTATTTATATTTATTATAGCGTTAACGAGTGGAAACGTCTATAAAAAAATACGTGCTGTGGTATGTAATAATGTTGCATTAAAAAAGACGAGATGTTATAATAATGATGAGGAGGATTGCGGGAATTGCATAGCAATGGAGCAATCCGGTTACAGCAGTGAGTGGCAAAATTTTCTTTTGGCACTCACATCATAGATCACAGGATACGGGAAAGGAGCCGGAAGATGGCAGAGACTTACAAACATTCGTATAAGTCAGGAGAAATTCTGATGACTTCGCTGTCTGTATATAACACGGGATATCAAAGGTGTGAAGCAGGCTATCAGTGGGGACCCGGAGTCAGGGATCATTATTGTATCCATCACATTTTGTCAGGAACAGGGTACTATACAGTTGGAGAAAAGACATGGACATTAGAAGCCGGAGATCCTTTTATCTTATATCCGGGCGTGCCAGTAAAGCATTATGCTGATCAGCAGGAGCCATGGGAATATGCCTGGGCAGGATTCATGGGGACGGATGCGGCATCGATCATTCGAAATACAGGTTTTTTGAAAGAACGTCCTTTTTTAAAAAGAGGAAATGTGCCGGATGACCAGATTCGGAATGGATTGGAACAGATTTATAATGCAAAGGGAAATGGGTATGAAGAAGCGGTTGCCATGACAGGAGCACTTTACAGTCTTCTGTCAGTCTTTATGCACTATCATGAAGGGGAAGATCAGGAAAGAGATGCAAAGCTTTTGTATGTAGAAAAGGCAGAAAACTATATAGAAACCAATTATTCTTATCCCGTGACGGTGGAAGATATTGCAGACTATGTAGGAATCAGCAGAAGTCATCTGTTCCGCTCTTTTCAGACCTATATGAATTGTTCGCCAAAAGAATATCTGACAGAATATAGAATCCAGCAGGCTTGCCGTCTGTTGAAAGAGACGGGGCTGTCGGTTTCGGCGATTGCATATTCTGTTGGTTTTGAGAATAATCTTTATTTTTCGAAGGCATTCCGGAAAGTGAAGAAGACAAGTCCGACGGAATACAGAGAAAAGCATAGAAAAAAGAAGGAATGATGCCGAGGTGCAGGACATAAGAATAGAGTAAGAATGTCAAAGGCGGAAGCTGTCATGATGTCTGGAAAAAGATGGGGTTATGTAGTACAGTTTTTCTGTCTTCTGGTGTTTTTGGGTATGTCCCCATTTCTGATAAAGATGGATGGGAGAAAAACAAGGAGTGTTTCATCTGATTCAGTGAGAAGTCAGAATGTATCAGATGATGTAAAACCGGTTGTTGCGCTTACATTTGATGACGGGCCAAATGCATCCTCGACCCCGATTCTACTGGATGGATTGAAGGAACGTAAAGTGCGGGCAACCTTTTTCCTGATCGGCGAAAATGTAGAAAAAGACGAGAATGAAAAAATTGTGAAAAGAATGTATGAGGAAGGTCATTTGATCGGAAATCATACTTATACGCATTGCAATCTGTCAAAGCTGGAAACGGGAGAAGCAAAGAAAGAACTGGAACAGACAGATACAGTGATTGAAAAGATAACGGGAAAACAACCAGTGTTCGTAAGAGCGCCTTACGGGGAACTCCCGGTGGACAGCGAACAAGATCTGAACAGAATATATATCGGATGGACGGTGGATCCGCTGGACTGGATGACCGAAGATACAGGGGCGGTTGTAAAAACAGTTGTGGAAGAGATAAATCCGGGAGATGTTATTTTATTACATGATTGTTATCCTTCTTCTGTGCAGGCAGCTATACGGATTGTAGATTTGCTGCAGGGAAAAGGCTATGAGTTTGTGACAGTGGATCATCTGATTATGGATTGAAGATGTGAATATAAGATTGAAAACAGGAGAGAAAGATGGATTTATTTGATTATATGAGAGAGACAAATAAAGAGAAGGAATCCCCGCTTGCATCCAGGATGCGTCCGGTGACACTGGATGAAGTAGTGGGACAGAAGCATATCATAGGAAAAGATAAGCTGCTTTACCGGGCAATTAAGGCAGATAAGCTGAGTTCTTTGATTTTTACGGACCTCCGGGAACAGGAAAGACAACACTGGCAAAGGTGATCGCACATACAACCAGCGCAGAGTTCAAACAGATCAATGCGACAGTTGCCGGAAAGAAAGATATGGAAGAAGTAGTGAAAGAAGCAAAAGATCTGCAGTGAATGTATGGAAAAAAGACGATTCTTTTTTATTGATGAGATTCATCGCTTTAATAAAGGGCAGCAGGATTATCTGCTTCCATTTGTGGAAGATGGAACGCTGATCCTGATTGGCGCAACAACGGAGAATCCTTATTTTGAGGTAAATGGAGCTTTGATTTCGAGATCAAGTATTTTTGAATTGCGTCCATTGGAGAAGACAGATATCAAGGAACTGCTTCTCCGTGCAGTGAATGATACTGAGAAAGGTCTTGGAAGCTTTCATGCAGTGATAGAAGATGATGCACTTGAATTTTTGGCAGATGTGTCAGGTGGAGATGCAAGAAACGCACTGAATGCGATTGAACTGGGTGTACTGACAACGGACAGAAGCGAAGATGGACAAATTCATATTACTCTGGATGTTGCGTCAGAATGCATCCAGAAACGAGTGGTGAATTATGACAAAAAAGGAGATAACCATTACGATATTATCTCTGCATTTATTAAGAGCATGCGCGGCTCAGATCCGGATGCAGCGGTCTTTTATCTTGCAAAGATGTTGTATGCAGGAGAAGATGTGAAGTTTATAGCGAGAAGAATTATGATTTGTGCATCTGAAGATGTTGGAAATGCGGATCCGATGGCACTTACTGTTGCGGTTGCGGCTGCACAGGCAGTTGAGCGGATCGGAATGCCGGAATCTCAGATCATTCTTTCACAGGCGGTGACTTATGTGGCATCTGCGCCAAAGAGTAATTCTGCCGTTAATGCAATATTTGCAGCGAATGATGCAGTACGGAACAATAAAACAACGGTTCCGACACACCTTCAGGATGCACATTATAAAGGTGCACAGAAATTAGGACACGGAATAGGATATAAGTACGCACATGATTATCCGAATCATTATGTGGATCAGCAGTATCTTCCGGATGAAATAAAAGACGCCAGGTTCTATGAACCCGGCGACCTTGGTTATGAGAAACAGATCAAGGAGCGTTTACAGAAGCTGCGAGCAGTAAAGCGTAAATCTCCTGATTCTTTCGATTCCAGTTATTTACAATGGCTTCTGCCTCAGTCTGAGTTGGCACAGTGAGTGTCATATCAATGAGGTGGGAGCCATTTTCTAAAATCTGGCATTTTACTTCATATTCATGGTTTGTATTTAGATAGTAATCTGATTTAACAGAAACCTCTTCTTTCAGATCATATTTTTTTTCTCATTGATAAAATTATCAATTTCCTGACGAATCTCAGGAGAAATTTTATTTCTGAAATAGTTGATCGTAGCAGCCCCTTCTTCTGTGAGATTATAAAGCGTACGATTATGTGTCAGCTCAATTTTCAGAAGTCCGGAATCCGTTAATTCTGCAAGCGCAGACTGAAGACGGAAATAAGTTGTATACCCTTTATCCAGAATGAATTCTGATATCTGGGAAGTTGTAAGCGGAAAATCGACTCTATCCAACATGTACAACACGATCAGTTTATATAATGTAAATGTTTCAGCCATAATACTCCTTTCCCCGGTACAAGTCATGATCTTTCATATATTTGTGAATCTGATTTAAAACAGTTCGTTTTGCGCCTGTCCACAGAGGTGCGATCAAGAGATCCTTCGGTCCGTCACCGGTCAGTCGGTGAATGACAATTCCCGGACGCAAATGCTGGATACATTCAGTGAGCAGACGGATGTATTCGTCCGCATCTGGGATATGGAAAGCAGGACCGGTATAAGCAGGATCTGAAAGAAATTTCTGATACTCAACTGCAAGATCAGTTCCCTTCAAAATGTGGAGAAGCTGCAACTTGATTCCGTCAATATCTGAATGATTCAAATATTCGATTGTCTCAAGCATCATTTCGTGAGTCTCTCCGGGCAGAAATAAAATGACGTGTACGATAACAGTCAGATTCCGGCGTTTCAGTTCATGCACAGCAGTATCAAATACCTCTAAAGGATAGCCTCTGCGAATGTATCTGGCGGATTCTGGGGTGAATGGTTTGAAGACCAAGTTCAACCCAGACAGGCTTAATCTGATTCAATTCATCTAAAAGTTCCAGAACATCAGAATCTAAACAGTCAGGGCGGGTTGCAATTGCAAGTACTTTCACATCGGGGTCCTCAATTGCTTCTGTAAAAACTTTCCGCAAATATTCTATGGGGGCATAGGTACTCGTAAAGGCCTGGAAATATGCGATATAAGCATGCACCGGACGCTTTCTGGCAAGAATGGCTTTCCCTTCTGCAAGCTGTTCTGTAATCGTTTTGCAGGCAGAACCGGCAAAATCTCCAGAACCCATACCACTGCAGAAAATACAGCCACCATATCCGATCTTACCATCACGGTTCGGACAAGTCATACCACCGTTCAATGCAATGCGATATACTTTCTCTCCAAACTGGGATTTCAACGCATAGTCAAGAGAGTGGTAGCGCTTCTCTCCCCCACATATTAGATTAAATCCTTAATTGCTTTGCTTACTGTGTCTGCTACACGAGGATCAAATGCTTCAGGAAGAATATTATTTTCATTCAGCTCTTCTTCAGGAACAAGACCTGCGATTGCATTGGCAGCGGCAAGTTTCATTTCTTCTGTAATCTGTGTGGCACGTCCTTCTAATGCACCTTTGAAAATACCAGGGAATGCAACAACATTATTTACCTGGTTCGGGAAGTCAGAACGTCCTGTTCCGACAACTTTGGCACCTGCTTCTTTTGCAAGGTCAGGCATGATCTCCGGTACAGGGTTCGCCATGGCGAACAGAATCGCATCCTTATTCATGGAAGCAACCATCTCTTTAGAAACAATATTCGGAGCAGAAACACCAACGAAAATATCAGCACCTTTTAATGCATCGGCAAGTGTTCCTGTGCGTTCTTCCAGATTTGTAACTTCCGACATCTGCTGCTGCATCCAGTTCAGGTTCGGTGAGTTCTTGGAAATGATTCCGTTGATGTCACACATTGTAATATGAGGGAAACCATAAGTGAGAAGCAGCTTTGTGATAGCAACTCCGGCAGATCCGGCTCCATTCACTACAACACGGCAATCTTCCTTTTTCTTTCCAGTTACTTTCAGGGCATTGATGATTCCGGCGAGGACAACGATAGCTGTTCCGTGCTGGTCATCATGGAAAACCGGAATGTTCAGAAGTTCTTTCAGGCGTGTTTCGATTTCGAAACAGCGTGGAGCTGAAATATCTTCCAGGTTGATTCCACCGAAAGCCGGTGCAATGTTGACTACAGATTTAATGATCTCTTCTGTGTCCTGTGTATCCAGACAGATCGGAACTGCATTGACACCACCGAATTCCTTGAACAGGACCGCTTTTCCCTCCATAACCGGCATAGCAGCAAGTGCACCGATGTTTCCAAGACCAAGAACAGCGCTTCCGTCAGATACAACAGCAACTGTATTGGCTTTCATAGTGTATTTATATGCAGCTTCAGGATCCTGTGCGATCACCTTACAAGGTTCAGCAACACCCGGAGTATAAGCGATGGCAAGATCTTCTCTTGAATTGACATGCGCTTTGGCAGTTGTCTCTATCTTACCATTCCATTCTTCATGCATTTTTAAAGCTTTTTCATTGTTTGTCATGATTTTATACCTCTCTGATTTGATTGAATTAATGATACCACTGAAAAAGGAAACACGCAAGTACAGGAAAACAGAGAAAAGTTCAAAAAGTTCTTTCTTTTTAGAAAAATATACTGTATAATAACACCATATTTAAAGCAGATTTCCATTAAAGTCGAATCAGACTTGTATTCCCGAAGTATGAATGAATAATCCAGTATGTGAAAAGGGCACATGTGAAGTGGATTGACAGAACAAATTTACCTGAAAAGAAAGGAAAAGAATATGACACGAGAAAAATATGAATCATTGCCGCTGGCAACATTGAAAGAACTTGCAAAAGCAAGAAAGATGAGAGGTGTTTCTACATTAAAGAAAGGCGATCTGATCGATGCAATGCTTGAGCTGGATGAGCAGGAAGAGCAGAAAGAGGCAGCAGAAAAAGCGAGAGAAGAAGTAAAAGAAGAGAAAAAAGAAGAGACAGATATTGAACAGCTGGACAGTGGTTTTACAGCAAACGGAATCCTTGAGGTGCTTCAGGATGGATATGGATTCATTCGTTCTGACAATTATCTTCCGGGAGATGGAGATGTCTATGTTGCTCCTTCCCAGATTCGCAGATTCGGACTTAAAACAGGCGATATCCTGACAGGAAATACAAGAGTTAAGACGCAGGGAGAAAAGTTCAGTGCACTTCTTTATGTGTCTACGATCAATGGACTGCGCCCGGCAGAGGCAATGAAGAGAAAGAACTTTGAAGACCTGACTCCGATTTTCCCGAATCAGAGAATCCGTCTGGAGAATCCGGGCTGTACAACAGCAATGCGTATTGTTGATCTTGTTTCCCCTATTGGAAAAGGACAGAGAGGAATGATCGTATCACCTCCGAAAGCAGGAAAAACTACATTATTAAAAAGAAGTTGCATTATCTGTACAGAAGACAGAACCGAATATGCATCTTCTGATTCTGTTGATCGATGAACGTCCGGAAGAGGTAACTGATATTCGTGAGGCAATTGAAGGTCCGAATGTAGAGGTGATTCATTCTACATTTGATGAACTTCCGGAGCATCACAAACGAGTATCAGAAATGGTTATCTCAAGAGCAAAACGTCTGGTAGAGCATGGAAAAGATGTTATGATTCTCCTTGACAGCATCACAAGACTTTCAAGAGCATATAACCTGATCGTTCCACCATCAGGAAGAACACTTTCCGGGAGGTCTTGATCCGGCAGCACTTTACAGTCCAAAGCGTTTCTTCGGAGCAGCAAGAAATATGAGAGAGAGGTGGAAGCCTTACGATTCTTGCAACAGCACTGGTTGATACAGGAAGCAAGATGGATGATGTTGTTTATGAAGAATTTAAGGGGACAGGTAACATGGAACTGATGCTTGACAGAAAGCTTCAGGAGAAAAGAGTGTTCCCGGCAATTGATATTCCAAAATCAGGAACAAGAAGAGAAGATCTTCTTCTTACAAAAGGAAGAACAGGATGCAGTTTATATTATGAGAAAAGCAATGAACGGCATGAAATCAGAAGAGGCAGTGGACAATCTTTTGAATATGTTTTCCCGTACAAAAAACAAACGAAGAGCTTGTTCAGCAGATCATCGGTCAGAAATTTATTTAAAAAGGTGTTGCATTATTAAAAAAAAGTGTGTGATACAATTAAAAAGCTGTTTAGAGAAAATAATAAGTAATTTAAAAATAGAGAGGTGAAAATCATGCGCGAAGGTATCCATCCTAATTATTATCAGGCAACTGTAACATGCAACTGTGGAAACACATTTGTTACAGGATCTACAAAGGAGAACATCCACGTAGAAATCTGCTCCAAGTGTCATCCATTCTACACAGGTCAGCAGAAAGCAACACAGGCTCGTGGCCGTGTTGATAAGTTCAATAAGAAATACGGTATTAAATAAGAAATACGAAGTGATGAGGGCTGAGGTGGAAATCTCAGTCCTCTTTGTGTTTAGGAGAAATATATGAAATCATCGAATATAGGCGGGCAGGCAGTGCTGGAAGGCATTATGATGAAAAATCGGGAAACATATTCCGTTGCCGTCCGGAAACCAGATGGAGAGATTGAAGTTGATATTCAGGAATACAAAGGAGTTCTCCCATGGAAGGCACCGCAAAAGATTCCTTTCATTCGGGGGATTTTTAATTTTGTGGATTCTCTTGTGCTGGGAATGAAGACATTGACTTATTCTGCAAGTTTTTTTTGAAGACGAGGAAGAAGAAATTCTTACAGAAGATGAGGCAAGAAAGCAGGAGAAGAAGGAAAAACTGATCATGAATCTGACAGTTGTGGTTTCTGTCTTGATTGCGGTTGGTATTTTTCATGGTTCTTCCGTATTATCTGAGTAGTATTATAGAAAAGCATACCTCTTCACATCTTGTAATGACTGTTTTAGAAGGTGTGATCCGTGTCGGATTTTCCTGATCTATATTGTTCTGATTTCCAGAACAAAGGATATTAAGAGAACATTTATGTATCACGGGGCAGAGCATAAATGTATTAATTGCATCGAACATGGATTGGAATTAAATGTAGAAAATGTACGGAAGAGTTCCAAACAACATAAGAGATGTGGAACGAGCTTTTCTTTTCTTTGTCATGATCGTAAGCATTATTGTCTGCTTTTTTATTACGACAAAGTCCCAGATTGTGAGAGTACTTCCGGATCGCCCTGCTTCCGTTGATTGCAGGAATCTCTTATGAATTGATCCGTCTGGCAGGAAACAGTGATCATCCGGTAATCAATGTACTTAGTAAACCGGGACTCTGGGTTCAGAATCTGACAACAAAGGAACCGGATGACAGTATGATCGAGGTTGGGATCAAAGCAGTGGAAGCAGTGTTTGACTGGAAGACATGGCAGGAGGAGAACCTGAAGCAATGAGAACAGAATCAGACAAGAGGACAGGGTATAAAACAGATTGCAGCGATTCAATAAGTTTGAAAAATGCATATAAAGAAGGAAAAGAAATTCTTGCGAAAGCAGGAATTACAGAGGCAGATCTGGATGCGTGGTATCTGTTGGAATTTGTGACAGGGATTACGAAAGCTCGCTATTATATGGATCCGGATCAGAGCATGGATCCGGAAGCATGGAAAAAGTATAAAGAATATCTTGAAAAAAAGAAGAAATCATATTCCATTGCAGCATATTACAGGAAGTCAGGAATTTATGGGACTTGAATTTCTGGTGAATGAACATGTGCTGATTCCAAGACAAGATACAGAAGTGCTTGTGGAAGAGGCACTGGAGATGATGAAACAAGAGATATTCAGATCAAAAAGGTTGTTTACAATTGTTGGATATGTGTACCGGGTCAGGATGTATTCTTCTGAGCGTAATGCATTATGCAGAACAAAAGGGTATATTTATAGAAGGAACAGGTGTTGACTTTTCCAGGAGCAGCTCTTATGGTAGCACAGAAAAATGAAAACATTTGAGAAGCACGAAAAAACGGATGAGAATGGAAAAGTGAACTGGATTTTGAGTGATCTTTTTTGAAAATGTCAGTGAAACCTATGATATGATCTTATCAAACCCACCTTATATCAGAACAGCAGAAATTGAGAAGACTTCAAGACGAAGTGAAACTTCACGATCCATTCAGTGCATTGGATGGGAAAGAAGACGGATTGTATTTCTACCGGAAGATTGTTACTGATGCAAAACAATTCCTGAAAACAGGAGGAGTACTTGCTTTCGAGATTGGATATGACCAGGGCAAAGAAGTTTCTGATCTTATGAAAAAAAGCAGGATATGACAAGGTGTTCGTAAAAAAAAGGACCTGGCAGGACTTGACCGCATCGTCTGTGGCGTGTACTATTAAAAAATGATAAAGAAGATAAAAAATAGAAGAGGATATAGAACATGTTTGATAGATTAGAGGACCTGCTCATCCGTTATGAGGAAGTCATGGGTGAGCTTCAGGAACCGGATGTGGCGAATGATCCGGAACGTTTCCGTAAGCTGATGAAGGAGCAGAGTGATCTGGCTCCGATCGTAGAGGCGTATCAGGAATATAAGAAATGTAAGCAGAATGTAGAGGAAAGCCTTCATGCTCCTGGAAGAAGAATCAGATGAAGAGATGCGTGAGCTTGCAAAAGAAAGAGTTGAATGAATCTAAAGCCAGAATTGAAGAATTGGAGCAGGAACTTAAGATTCTTCTTCTTCCAAAAGATCCGAATGATGATAAGAACGTCATCGTGGAGATTCGTGCCGGTGCCGGTGGGGATGAGGCTGGCATTTTCGCGGCAGAGGTCTACCGTATGTATGTGCATTATGCAGAGAGCCGCAGGTGGAAAGTGGAGATGATCTCTTTAAATGAGAATGGAATCGGCGGATTCAAAGAGTGTGTATTCATGGTCACAGGACAGGGAGCATATTCCCGTATGAAATATGAAAGTGGTGTCCACCGTGTCCAGCGTGTGCCGGAGACCGAAAGTGGCGGACGTATCCATACCTCGACCGCGACGGTTGCCGTGATGCCGGAGGCAGAGGATGTGGACGTTGTCATCGATGATAAAGATATCCGTATTGATGTCATGAGAGCATCCGGAAATGGTGGTCAGTGTGTCAACACGACTGACTCCGCGGTACGTCTGACCCACATTCCGACCGGTATCGTGATCTACAGCCAGACTGAGAAATCGCAGTTACAGAACAAGGAAAAGGCGTTCCGTCTTCTGCGTTCCAAGCTGTATGATCTGGAACTGGAGAAGAAGCAGGCATCTGAGGCATGGCAGAGAGAAGAAGCCAGATCGGTACAGGAGACCGTTCAGAGAAGATCAGAACCTACAACTTCCCACAGGGACGCGTGACAGATCACAGGATCAAGCTGACTTTGCATAAGCTGGACAGTATTCTGAACGGCGATCTGGATGAGATCATTGACAGCCTGATCGCAGCAGATCAGACAGCCAAGCTGGCAAAGATGGAAGAATAGGAATGGATTCAGAAAAGCTGCAAAGAAAAGGCCGGATCAGGACGAACCGGCAGAATGATAAGAAATGGAGTGAAAGAGATGATTTCAAAGAAAATGGAAAATATGGTGGCGAACAGTTCGGCGATCCGTGCGATGTTTGAAGAGGGAACCCGCCTTGCAAAAATTTATGGTGCGGAGAATGTCTATGACTTCAGTCTGGGCAATCCGAATGTACCTAAGCACCGGAGCAAGCAGTGAAAAAGGCGATGATCGATATCCTGAATGAAGAGGATCCGATCGTACTTCACGGTTATACCAACAGCAATGCAGGATATGAAGATGTAAGACAGGCAGTTGCAGATTCTTTGAATGAACGCTTTGGCACTTCTTTTGCAGCAAAGAATATCACCATGACAGTAGGAGCAGCAGGCGGACTGAATGTCATCCTGAAAGCACTGCTCAATCCGGGAGATGAAGTGGTAGTATTTGCACCTTATTTTGGAGAGTACAGAAGTTATACAAATAACTACGACGGAGTGATCGTGGAGATCTCTCCTGATACAGCAACATTCCAGCCCAAACTGGATGAATTCAGGGAGAAACTCTCCCCGAAGACCAAAGCGGTGATCGTCAATACACCGAACAATCCAACCGGTGTTGTATACTCGGAAGAGACGATCAAAAAGCTGGCTGCGATCATGGAAGAAAAGCAGAAAGAGTTTGGCACGGAGATTTATCTCATCTCAGACGAGCCATACAGAGAGCTGGCTTATGACGGAGCAGAAGTTCCATACCTGACAAAGTATTATGATAATACGATCGTAGGATATTCATACAGCAAGTCCTTATCTCTTCCGGGAGAACGTATCGGATATCTTGTGATCCCGGATGAGGTATGTGACAGTGAAAAGCTCAATGCAGCAGCAAATGTGGCAACGAGAATCCTCGGATTTGTTAATGCACCGACACTGCAGCAGAAGGTAGTGAAAGCGTGCCTGAATGAGCAGACTGATATTTCCTATTATGACAGGAACAGAGAAACTTTATACAACGGACTGAAAGAACTTGGCTTTGAGTGCATCAAACCGGAGGGAGCCTTCTATCTGTTCGTAAAGTCTCCGGTAGCAGATGAAAAGGAATTTTGTAACGCTGCGAAGAAGCATAATATTCTTCTTGTTCCGGGAAGTTCTTTGATGCCCGGGTTATGTGCGTATGGCATACTGCGTTGCATATGAGACGATCATAAATTCCCTTCCGAAATTCAAAGAACTTGCAGAAGAGTATAAATAGAGCAGTTCCTGCCAGTTTATGGCAGGAACTTTACAGAGTCAGAACATGATCTGACAGTGAGAAAAGACAGAGGTTTAGACGAATGGCTGTAAGAGCAGAACTTTTAAAAATATACGACAGGTGGAACCTTATGTACCGGGCGAGCAGCCGCAGAATAAGGTGATTAAGCTGAATACAAACGAAAATCCTTACCCGCCTGCTCCGGGAGTGGAGCGGGTGCTGCGTGAGATGGACACAGACAGATTCCGGTTATATCCGGATCCGGCAGCAGAAGAACTGACCGGATGCCTTGCAGAGTATTATGGGGTAGATCAGGATCAGGTTTTTGTGGGAGTCGGCTCGGATGATGTATTATCTATGTGCTTTCTGACATTTTTTAATTCCGGGAAACCGGTTTTATTCCCGGATATTACGTATTCTTTTTATAAAGTATGGGCAGAGCTGTACAAGATCCCATATGAGACACCGGCACTGGATGAGCAGTTCCATATTGTAAAGGAAGATTATTTCAGAGAGAATGGTGGAATTATCTTTCCGAACCCGAATGCTCCGACCGCAATTTATGAAGAACTGGATTTCATAGAAGATATTCTGGAACATAACCGGGATTCGATCGTGATCGTGGATGAAGCATATATTGATTTCGCAGGAAGATCGGCACTGGAACTGATCGACCGTTATGATAATCTGATCGTGACGCAGACCTTTTCAAAAGCCAGAAGTATGGCTGGCATGAGGATCGGTTACGCAGTCTCCAATCCTGAATTGATCCGCTGTCTGAATGATGTCAAATATTCGTTTAATTCTTATACAATGAATCAGACCGCGATTGCATGTGGTGTTGAAGCAGTCCGGGATAAGGAATATTTTGAGGAGCATGTTCGTAAGATTATAGAGACGAGAGAATGGGCAAAAGAAGAATTGCACCGGCTTGGATTTGAATTTCCCGATGCAAAAAGCCAATTTCATTTTTGCAACGCATCCGCAGACAGATGCCGGCAGACTTTTGAAGCACTGAAGGCAAATGATATCTATGTCAGGCACTGGGATTCAGAAAGGATCGGCCAGTATCTGAGGATTACAGTGGGTACAAGGGAAGAAATGCAGGTGTTATTTGATTTTCTGACGAAATATATTAAGGGAGAATAGTTTAGATGAGTGATGTATTGATCAACTGGTTTGTAACAAATCTCGGAGGAAAGGTTGGAAAAGAGCTGATCCTTTTTATCATCTCGATGGCCTGATCCTGAATTGCGTGGGGGACTGCTTGCGGCAGGCATACCGGCATTTCTGAATATCCCGATGTGGCGTGCGATTCCGGTCGGTATCATCGGAAATCTGCTGCCGCTTCCTTTTATCCTGCTTCTGATCACAAAGATTTTTGACTGGATGAAAGGAACAAAGAGGTTGAAGCCGGTTGTGGAAAAGCTTGAAAAAAAGGCGATGAGCCAGAGTGCCAATATTGAAAAAATATGAGTTCTGGGGGTTGGTTGCATTTGTGGGTATTCCACTTCCAGGCACAGGAGTCGTGGACAGGGGCATTGATCGCAGCCCTGCTTGGAATCCGTTTCAGAAAGGCGTTTCCGGCGATCGTGATCGGTGTATGCCTTGCAGCATGTATCATGACGATCATTTCTTATGGAATCGTTGAGGAATATTTGGTTAAACTAATGGCAGGAAAAGGAGGACGAACAATGCTGATGGAACAGAATGAAAAAGGAAGAGATACGATATGGAGTGTCGTAATGGCAGTGACAACAGTACTGATCCTTCTGATCGGTATTTTCTTCCTGACAAAGCTTTTTACTGCAAACCCACTGGAAGGAACCTGGAGTGATACAGAGAACGGAATGGTACTTCATATCAAGAGTGACGGAGTGATGGAGATCACGCAGGCACTGGAGAGAGAGACCGTGACAATTCCTGTTGAATATTCAATGGACAGGAATACAAAAAGGTTTGCGGTTCATATAAAAGACGAAGAACTTGAAAAAGCAGCAGAAGAAACGAAGGATTTGACAGAGCAGGATCTGAGAGATATCGCAGATGTGATGGAAGGCACATATGAATACAGTGTGGATGAACAGGGCCCTGACACTGACAGAGATGGAATATGGAAGCCAGAAGACCTTTGTCCGTGAAGAAGACTGACCGGACGGAGCTTTTGAAAGGATGAAGAAATTGTATAGAAATCAGACAAAAGAGATTCGGATCGGTGATGTAGTGATCGGTGGAGATCACCCGGTTGCGATCCAGTCCATGACCAATACAAGAACCGAGGATGTAAAGGGTACTGTTGAGCAGATACGCAGGCTGGAAAAAGCAGGATGTGAGATCATCCGCTGTACAGTTCCGACCGATAAGAGGCTGCAAAAGCAATCAAAGAGATTAAAAAACAGATTCATATTCCACTTGTGGCGGATATACATTTTGATTATCGCCTGGCAATTGCAGCAATCGAAAATGGAGCGGATAAGATTCGTATCAATCCGGGGAATATCGGTGCAAAAGAACGGGTTAAGGCTGTAGTTGACAAGGCAAAAGAATACGGTGTGCCGATCCGTGTCGGGCGTGAACAGTGGTTCCCTTGAGAAGCCATTAATTGAAAAATATGGCGGAGTCACCGCAGAGGGAATTGTAGAAAGTGCACTGGATAAAGTGCATCTGATCGAAAATATGGGATATGATAATCTTGTAGTAAGTATCAAATCTTCAGATGTGATGATGTGTGTAAAAGCACATGAATTGCTTGCGCCGAACAATGTCCATATCCGCTTCATGTTGAAATTACAGAGTCCGGTACCGTATATTCAGGGAAATGTGAAAATCTTCTGTAGGACTTGGAATTATCCTGTATGAAGGGATCGGAAATACGATCCGTGTGTCTCTGACAGGAGATCCGGTGGAAGAGATCCGTACAGCAAAGCTGATTCTTAAGACTCTGGGACTCAGGAACGGCGTAATCGAAGTCGTTTCCTGTCCGATCTGTGGCAGAACCAGGATCAATCTCATTCACCTTGCAAATGAGGTGGAGAAAATGGTTGCAGACATTCCGCTGGATGATATTAAAGTTGCAGTTATGGGATGTGTTGTAAACGGACCCAGGAGAAGCAAAAAGAAGCAGATATCGGTATTGCCGGTGGAATCGGCGAAGGACTGTGATTAAAAAGGACAGGTCATTAAAAAAAGTAAAAAGAAGAGGAACTTCTCGATACATTGCGACAGGAGTTGTTGAATTGGAACAGGTAAAAAGTGAAAAAGTACTTTTTAATGTATTTCCGACGCTGAAAGTCGGGGACGAACTGCAGATGCTCTTTTCGGATGTAGAAGTTAAGAAGATCACGACTAATTCAGGTCGTGATTTTCTGCATATACATATCCTTTGCAGGCATCTGATACAGAAGAAGCAGATCTGGCTGATGGAACAGCGGATCAAGGAACAGTTATTTGGAAGAGCCGCAGTAAAGATCGAAATCGTGGAAGAATTTCAACTGTCGGAGCTTTATACGCCACAGGCGATTCTGACGGAGAGTACAGGGAAAGTCTGATCGAAGAACTGCGGCAGACCAGTGTACTTGCTGCAAATATGTTTGCAAGGGCAGATCTCCGGTTTGAAGAGGGAAATCTGATCCACTGGAACTGCTGGACACGATCGTATCAGAAGGACGGAAAGAAGAAATCGTCACACTGGTGGAACGGGTTCTGCGGGAACGGTTTTCATAGATGCAAAATTACTGGTAGCTTATAAAGAGACGGATCAGGAAGGCACAAAATACGATGAGCAGCGGATTCAGCAGGAAATCAATGCGATCTTTGAACGTCGTGCAAGGCAGCGTGGTGAAGAACCTGAGGAGGGCAGCGGAAAATCAGGAAATAGGATCAGATACAAAGAAGAGGAAGCAGGCCGAACCGGGTGAAAAAGGCAGCAGGTGGAAAAGAAAAAAAACTGCTGCAGGAAAGAACCATCAGGCAGGAGAAAAGAATTTCAAAAAGAAGGAATTTAAAAAGAAAGATTATGTACGTCCGGTGAAGCTGGGAGATGATCCGAACCTCATCTATGGAAAGAATTTTGAAGATGAGCCGATCCTGAACTTGGAACAGGTCGTGGAAGAGATGGGAGAAATTACCTTTCATGGTAAGATCATCAGTCTGGATACCCGTGAGATCAAGAATGAACGGACGATCATCATTTTTGCGGTCACTGATTTTACAGATACGATCACGTGAAAATGTTTGCATTAAAATGATCAGTTGGCAGAGATTCTCGGAAGTTGAAAAAGGCGGCTTTGTCAAGATCAAAGGAGTCACTACCATTGATAAGTTTGACGGGGAACTGACGATCGGATCTGTCACCGGAATAAAAAAAATCGGTGATTTCACGGTCAAACGAGAGGATCTGAACCCGTTAAAGAGAGTGGAACTCCACTGCCATACCAAGATGAGCGATATGGATGGAGTTTCTGAAGTGAAGATATCGTCCGCAAGAGAGCACATGACTGGGGACACCCTGCTATTGCAATCACGGATCATGGTGTAGCACAGGCGTTCCCGGTTGCAAATCACTGTATTGAGACATTGGATAAAGATGATCCGTTTAAGGTTACTATATGGTGTGGAAGGCTATGTAGTAGATGACCTGACCAAGATCGCGGTTCATGCAGAACGCAGACGCTGGATGACACGTATATTGTGTTCGACATTGAGACGACCGGTTTTAGTGCCATCCGGGATAAGATTATTGAGATCGGAGCTGTGAAGGTTGTAAACGGGCAGATTACGTGACCGGTTCAGTACCTTTGTAAATCCGGAACGCCCGATCCCGTTTGAGATCACGAATCTGACCAGTATTACGGATGAAATGGTACTGGAAGCGGATCCGATTGAGAAGGTACTTCCACAGTTCCTGGAATTTGTCGGGGATGGAGTCACTGGTTGCCCATAATGCTTCGTTCGATGTTGGATTTATTGAACAGAACTGCCGGTATCAGGAGATAGAACAGGATTTCACAGCTGTGGATACGGTGGCAATGGCGAGAGTTCTTTTGCCGACGCTGTCAAAATATAAGCTGAATCTGGTGGCGAAGGCACTGGGGATTTCCATTAGAAAATCATCACAGGGCTGTTGATGACGCCGGGGCAACAGCAGAAATATTTGTGAAATTTATTGAAATGCTCAAAGAAGGATCATATTACAGATCTTAAGGGCATCAACCGGTTTGGGGAAAATAATGTTAATGCGATCCGCAAGATGGCAACGCATCATATCATCATTCTTGCGCAAAAATGATATTGGAAGATATAACCTGTATCAGCTGATCACGGCATCTCATATGACATATTATGGAAGAAGACCGAGAATTCCAAAAGTCTGAACAATGAAATACAGAGAAGGGGCTGGTCATCGGAAGTGCCTGTGAGGCAGGTGAGAACTTATCAGGCAATACTGAATGAAAATCAGAAGAACGCATTGCAAAGATGCCAACTTTTATGATTATCTGGAGATTCAGCCGCTTGGAAACAACCAGTTTATGATTGAAGATGCAGAAGATGAAAAATGTCAATTCAGAGGAAGATCTGCAAAGAAATCAACAGGAAGATCGTCGCACTTGGTGAACGGTTCAATAAAGCCGGTTGTCGGAACTTGTGACGTTCATTTCATGAATCCGGAAGATGAGGTATACAGAAGAATCATCATGGCAGGAAAAGGATTCAAAGACGCAGATACCCAGCCACCGCTGTTCCTTCGCACAACAGATGAAATGTTGGAAGAGTTCGCATATCTTGGTTCTGCGAAGGCAAGAGAAGTTGTTATCGACAATCCCGCAGAAGATCGCAAAAATGGTAGAAAAAATCTCGCCGGTCGTCCGAACAAATGTCCGCCGGTCATTCGCGGATTCCGATCAGGAGCTTCGAGATATCTGTTATCAGTAAAGCACATGAATGTATGGAGAAGATACTTCCGGTACAGGTGTCTTCCAGACTTGAGAAAGAGCTGAACTCTATTATTTCCAACGGCTATGCCGTTATGTATATCATTGCGCAGAAACTGGTATGGAAGTCCAATGCGGATGGGTATCTTGTTGGTTCCCGTGGTTCCGTAGGTTCGTCTTTTGTAGCGACAATGGCAGGAATCACAGAGGTAAATCCACTCAGCCCTCACTATTACTGTTGTGAAGAAATGTCATTACAGTGATTTCGAGTCGGAGGAGGTACGGGCTTTTGCAGGAGGCTGCGGATGGGATATGCCGGACCGTAAATGTGTCCGAAATGCGGAGAAAAACTGGTCAAGGCCGGGTTTGATATTCCGTTCGAGACTTTCCTTGGATTTAAAGGGAAATAAAGAGCCGGATATTGACCTGAACTTCTCGGGAGATTATCAGGCAAAAGCTCATAAATATACAGAAGTACTTGTTTGGTGAGGGACATACATTCAAAGCCGGAACGATCGGAACGCTGGCGGACAAGACTGCCTACGGATTTGTGAAAAACTATTACGAAGAACATGGTCAGGGTAAAAGAAAATGTGAGATTGACCGTATTACAGAAGGGTGTACGGGAATCCGCAGAAGTACGGGACAGCATCCGGGAGGAATCATTGTACTTCCTCACGGACACAGCATCAATGAGTTTACACCGGTGCAGCACCCGGCCAATGATATGGACAACGGAATTACAACGACCCATTTCGATTACCATTCGATAGACCACAACCTGCTGAAGCTGGATATTCTGGGCCATGATGATCCTACTATGATCCGTACATTGGAAGACTATATTACCTCCCCGATGCAATGGAAAATGAATACAATGAGAGCATCCTTTCGTTGCAACGGAGATTCCGCTGGATGACAAGAAAGTAATCGAACTATTCCATGGCACAGAAATTCTCGGAATCAAACCGGAAGACATCGACGGCTGTAAGCTTGGATGTCTGGGAATCCCGGAGTTCGGTACGGATTTCGTTATTCAGATGGTGCAGGATACAAAACCTCAGACGTTATCAGATCTGATCCGAATTTCCGGTCTGTCACATGGAACGAACGTGTGGCTCGGAAATGCACAGGAACTTGTAAAGATCCGGAAAAGCAACCATTTCCACGGCAATCTGTACCCGTGATGATATCATGACTTATCTGATCAACAAAGGTGTTGAAAGTGCACTGGCCTTACCGGAATGGGAAGAAGGCGATGAAAGCCCAGAATGTACCGGACTGGTATATCTGGTCCTGTAAGAAGATTAGCTATATGTTCCCAAAGGCTCATGCGGCAGCCTATGTTATGATGGCTTATCGTATCGCTTACTGTAAGATCAATTATCCGCTTGCTTATTATGGGGCGTATTTTGGAATCCGTGCAGATGCATTTTCTTACGCGATCATGTGCCAGGGGAAGGATAAACTGAATTATTACATGAAAGATTATAAAAAACGAAGTGATACTCTGACGAAAAAAGAACAGGATACGATGAAGGATATGAAGATTGTGCAGGAAATGTACGCGCGAGGACTGGAGTTTATGCCGATTGATATTTACCGGGCGAAGGCGAAGATGTTTCAGATCATTGACGGAAAACTGATGCCGTCTCTTGCCAGCATCGAAGGAATGGGAGATAAGGCGGCGGAAGCTGTGGAAGAAGCTTCAAAAGACGGTCCATATCTCTCGCTGGATGATTTCCGTCAGAGGACAAAAGTAAGTAAGACAGTGATCGATCTGATGGCAGAACTGGGATTATTTGGGAATCTTCCACAGAGTAATCAGCTTTCCTTGTTTGATTTTTCGTAGGAAATGCGCTGACGGATGTAAAGTGTGCATAACGACTACAACGCTTTGACGGGTAAAGCTTTAATGGAGGAAGAGATAATGTACGATTTCGATGAGATTATGAACACAGACCCAGATAGCAGATGCAATAAAAGCAGAGATGGAGAGACAGAACTCCCATATCGAGCTGATCGCCTCTGAGAACTGGGTGAGCAAAGCAGTCATGGCAGCTATGGGAAGCCCTCTGACTAATAAGTATGCAGAAGGATATCCGGGAAAGAGATATTATGGCGGATGTCAGTGTGTAGATGTAGTAGAAGACCTTGCAAGAGAAAGAGCAAAAAGAAACTGTTTGGATGTGAGTATGTTAATGTGCAGCCACATTCAGGAGCACAGGCGACCATGGCAGTTATGTTCCATGCTTGAGCCGGGAGATAAGATCATGGGGATGAACCTTGATCACGGCGGACATCTGACACACGGTTCACCGGTTAATATGTCCGGTAAATATTTTGATGTAGCACATTACGGAGTGAATGCAGACGGCGTGATCGATTATGATGAAGTGCTTCGTATTGCGAAGGAACATAAACCGAAACTGATCGTTGCAGGAGCAAGTGCTTATGCAAGAACGATTGATTTCAAGCGTTTCCGTGAGATCGCAGATGAGGTGGGAGCATATCTGATGGTAGATATCGCACACATCGCAGGACTTGTTGCTACAGGACTTCATCCAAGTCCGATTCCGTATGCGCATGTGACAACAACAACAACTCATAAGACACTTCGTGGACCAAGAGGTGGTATGATCATGTGCAGCGAAGAGATGAATAAGAAATCAATTTCAACAAAGCTGTATTCCCGGGAATTCAGGGAGGTCCGCTGATGCATGTGATCGCCGGTAAGGCAGTTTGCTTCAAAGGAAGCACTTGAGCCTGAGTATAAAAACATATATGGAGCAGGTTGTTAAAAATGCGAAAGCACTCTGTAACGGTTTGAAAGCACGCGGAGTTAAGATTGTTTCGGGAGATACAGATAACCATCTGATGCTTGTAGACCTGTCCGGGAACAGAGACAAGCGGAAAAGAGCTGGAGAAGCGTCTGGATGATGCTCATGTAACAGCGAACAAGAATACAATCCCGAATGATCCACGTTCACCGTTTGTGACAAGTGGTGTGAGACTTGGAACACCAGCGGTTACGACCCGTGGAATGAAGGAAGAGGATATGGATAAGATCGCAGAGATACGAGTTTTCCATGCTGGAGGATAAGAGGTATATTATGGATCAGATTACCTCCATCATAGAGAAGGAAGCACCGGATGCAGTATTGATCTGCGGTGACATTTATGATAAACCCGTTCCGCCCTCAGATGCAGTGAGGGTTCTGGACGGGTTTTTTGACTTCTCTGGCACAGAAAAAAGTGCCGGTTTTTCTGATCAGTGGAAATCATGATTCAGCAGAAAGACTGGCATTTGGTTCGCAGCTAATGATGGAAAGTCAGTAATCTTTTCACCGGTCTATGATGGAGAACCGGTGAAATATTGTATGAAAGATGAATATGGGGAAGTGTGGATCCATCTTCTTCCATTTTTGAAGCCGGCAGTGGTACGTCATGTATTTCCTGAGGAAGAGATTACTTTTATCAGGATGCGGTTTCCTGTGCGGTGAAGCATATGCAGATTGATCCGACAAAGAGAAACGTGCTTCTTGCACATCAGTTTGTAACCGGTGCGGCAAGATGCGATTCTGAAGAAGTTTCGGTCGGAGGTGTAGATCAGATCGCAGCAGAGACATTTCAGGAGTTTGACTATACAGCACTGGGACATATCCACAGTCCGCAGAATTTTAAAAATGGAAAAATGCGATATTGCGGAACACCACTGAAATATTCTTTTTCCGAGTGTGGACAGAAAAAAGTCAGTGACGGTTGTGGAACTGAAAGAAAAAAGGAACAACAGAGATCCGGGAGATCGGTCTTTTACCGCTCCGGGATCTGAGGAGTATCAGGGAGTTATCTGGAAGTTTCTTCCGGGGAATTTTATGAAGATACCAATACAGAAGATTATGTCAGGATTATTCTTACGGATGAAGATGATGTTGTCGATGGAATGCAGAAGTTGCGGACGATCTATCCAAACCTCATGCAATTAGAATATGATAATCAGAGGACAAGAGAAGCAAAAGAGATCACAGAGGACAGGTGGCAGAAGAGAAAAGTGAGCTGGAATACTTTGAAGAATTTTTTGAACTTCAGAATAACCATCCCATGTTACAGGAACAGAGAGAGTTTGTCAGTGGACTGATCGGGAAACTGAAAGAGAATGAACTATGAAAGGAGATCAGATGAAACCTGAGAAACTGGTCATCAGTGCATTTGGATATATGCAGACAGGACAGAGATTGATTTTACAAAGCTCGGGGGGACAGGGAATCTATCTGATCACCGGGGATACAGGGCAGGAAAAACGACAATTTTTGATGCGATCACCTTTGCCCTGTACGGGGAGCAAGAAGTGGTCAGGTCAGAGATTCAGCCATGTTCCGCAGTAAGTATGCTGCGGAAGAGATAGAAACGTATGTGGAGTTTCTTTTTCTCGTGGCGTGGAAAATCTTATCAGGTGATACGAAATCCTGAATATCTGGCACGAAAAAAGAGGGGAACGGGTTATACGGTAAGAAAATCCGATGCCACGCTGGTGTACCCGGATGAACGCCAGCCGGTAACGAAAGCGAAAGAAGTCACCAGGGCAGTCACGGAACTTCTGGGACTGGATTACAGGCAGTTCACGCAGATCGCCATGATCGCACAGGGAGATTTCAGAAGCTTCTGCTGGCAGGAACAGCACAGCGTGGAGAGATCTTCCGGCAGTTGTTCCATACAGAATTATATCAGAGCCTTCAGTTGAAGCTGAAAGATGCGGTGAAAAATGCAATGGAAGCAGTATGATGAGCTGAGAAGAAGTATCAGCCAGTATCTGAACGGAATCCGTTACGGACAGGAGGCAGAAGAACTCACAGAGAAACTGGAAGAGATGAAAAAGTCCGGGTTTGATGGAAGAGTTGTGGAAGGACTGGAGCTGTTACTGGAACTGACGGAGAGAGAAAAAGAATTTCTGATGCAGCTTGAACAGAAAGAAAAAGTGCTGGAAGAAAGCATTTCAGAGTCAGAAAAGAGACTACAGAAATGTATGCAGAAGCAGGAACTGGAGTCTTCTCTGCGATTGCAGGAAGAGCAGAGAGAACCGCTCCTGCAGGCAGCCGGGAAAGCGGAAGAAGAGCGGAAAAAGAATCCGGAACTGCAAAGGAAGGCGGAAGAGCTGGAAGGAGAAATCCGTAAAATCCGGGAACGGATGGAAAGAATCCTGAGGATTGAAACGCTGGGGCAGAAAGCGGAAAAGCTGGGAGAAGAACTGGAAAAAGTGCAGAAAAAGTGTCAGGAGCATACTGCACAAAAAAGAGCAGCTTCAAAGAGAACTGGATCGTTTTGGAGCTTTGGAGGCAGTGAGAGAAAATATTGCGGACAGCTTGCAAATCTGCAGGAACAGGCAGACCGGCTGGAATCTGCAAAAGATGCATATGGCACGAGGATGAAAAAAGAAGCTGCACTGACAGAAAAAATGAGGCAGTTGCAGGAAGAACTGGATAACCGGAAGGAAATGCTCAAAAAAATGGGAGAGGAGATAGAAAAATCCGGGGATGCCGGGGAGATCCGTCTGAGTCTGTATCAGAAAAAGAATAATCTGACTGTACAGTTGAACCAGGCAGAACGGCTGATCGAGGCGAAAGAAGAACAAAGCTCGTTGCAGAAAAAGCTGGAATTTACAACCGGACGTTATTTGAAAGCAAGAGAAAACTATCTTCCGGTAAAAGAAGCATACGAAAGAGAGTTCCGTCTGTTCCCCGGATACGCAGGCAGGAATTCTTGCAGAAGGGCTGAAAGAAGGAATGGCATGTCCGGTCTGTGGTTCAGTTCATCATCCGGTTCTTGCAGAAAAATGTAGCGAGGAAATTTCCAAAGAAAGCGTAGATCAGAAGAAGGCGGCAGCGGATGAGACAGAAAAAAATGTCAGAAATTACAGTGCAATGGCAGGCAGCCTGAAAGAACAACTGGAGCGACTGAAGAAAAAAGCAGAGCAGATGGAAAAAGATGCAGGCTATCATTTGGAAGATGCAGAGTGGGTAAAAAAGAACGGCTGCAGAAAGAAATCAGAACCTGTGGAGAGGAACTGAAAAAAGCAGAGGAGACACTTGTTCAGAGAGAGAAGCTTGTAAAGGCAGAAGAACAGAAAAAAAAAGCAGAACAGCTTCAGGTGGAGCAGTTACTTCATGAGCAGGAAAAAAAGATGGCAGAAGCCCAGGGCACAAAAGAGCAGTGCAAGAGAAATTCTCTGTCAGATTCTCGGGAAAATGGAGAAAGATGAAAAGAGAAAATCTGACTCTCTGAAAGATAGTGAAGTTCAGGAACTGACTGTATCGGCAATGAAACGGTTAAAATCCTGCACCGGAGAAATCTCAGAAAAAAATCTGCTGTAGAACAGGAAATCCAAAGACGGGAGGAGCTGAAAAAAAGAAGAAGGGCGACTCCGGGCAATCGTGGAGCAGGAGAAAGAAAAGACTGTGCAGCTTCAGGCAGAGAAAAAAATCTGTAGAAGAACGGATCAAAGAAGAGCAGGAAAAGAATGGGGCTGAGAGTGAAAGAGAGGAAATCTTAAAGGAGCAGATCCTACAGAAGCAGGAAGAACAGAAAAAGCTGAAAGCTCTACAGCAGAAAAACCAGCAGGAATATGAGCAGATTCTGCAGAAAAAAGCAGAAAATGAGGCCACGATTCAGACAATCCGGGTACAGCTTGAACAACTGGAAGATGTAAATGAAGAAGAAATCCTGAAAGAGAAAAGCCGGATGACAGAAGAAAAAAGCCAGATGGCAGAAGAAAAAAAAAAGAACTTTATGTCAGGTATTCAGGAAACCGGGAAATCTATGATAAAGTTAATGTACAGAGAGATCTGCTGGAAGAAGTAGAAAAGAAGTATGTATGGATGAAGTCACTTGCCGATACGGCAGGCGGCAATCTGAATGGCAAGCAGAAAGTAGAACTGGAGACCTATATTCAGATGGCATATTTTGACCGGATTTTACGACGTGCAAATCTGCGTTTCATGACAATGAGCAGTGGACAGTATGAGTTAAAAAGACAGAAAGCACCGGAAGATAAAAAAGGAAAATCCGGTCTGGAATTAAATGTGATCGATCACTACAACGGCAGTGAGCGGAGTGTTAAAACCCTGTCCGGTGGAGAGTCATTCCAGGCATCTCTGTCGCTGGCACTGGGGCTGTCAGATGAAATCCAGGCCAATGCAGGAGGAATCTGCCTGGAGGCAATGTTCGTGGATGAAGGTTTCGGGTTCTCTGGATGAGGAAGCACTGGAGCAGGCAATCAAGGCATTGGGAAATCTGACGCAGGGAAACCGCAGTGTGGGGATCATTTCTCATGTGGCTGAACTGAAAGAACGGATCGAAAATAAGATAATCGTGACGAAAGAGCGGGGCGGAGAAAAATTAGGCAGCAGGATTGAAATTATATAATTTCATGCTTTAACTCGGAAAAGTATTATGATATACTTAAGAGAAGCGAATGCTTAAAAAGGAGGTACAAAGGAATGATATGGGCAAAGGAAGAAACTCTGCCAAGAGAAGAGATCGAAAAGATCCAGTTAGATAAGCTGAAGACGACTGTCAGCTATATTTACGACAGAGTAAAACCTTATCGTGATAAGATGGATGCAGCCGGAGTGAAACCGGAAGATATTCAGACGCTGGAAGACCTGAAAAAGCTGCCTTTACATATAAAGCAGATTTTCGAGATCATTATCCGGATGGACTTTTTGCGGTAGATAAAAAGGAAATCGTGCGTTATCATGCAGGTTCAGGAACAACCGGCAAGCCAACTGTGGTCGGATATACAAGAAATGATCTGGATATCTGGCTGAATAATGTGGCAAGACTGGCCTGTATGGGCGGTGCCACTGCGGATGATGTGGCACAGATCTCATTTGGATACGGTACATTTACAGGAGCACTGGGGCTTCATGGTGGACTGGAAAAGATCGGAGCGGCGGTGATCCCGATGTCTTCAGGCAATACGAATAAGCAGATTATGTTCCTTCAGGATATGGGGGGTGACCCTTCTTGTGGCAACGCCATCGTATGCACTGCATTTAGGAGAAGAACTGCGTCACCGGGGAATTGATCCTTCTAAGGATCTGAAGATCCATATCGGTTTGTTCGGCGGCGAAGGGATGACAGAACCCATGCGCGATGAGATGCATAAAGTCTGGGGCAACCAGTTTGTCTGTACACAGAATTATGGTATGAGTGAGCTTTGGCACCGGGAGTTGCAGGGGAATGTACGGAGCTTTGTGGTATGCATATTAACGAAGACTGGTTTATCCCGGAAGTCATTGATCCTGAGACTGAGGAGGTTCTTCCACCGGGAGAACTTGGGGAACTGGTAGTGACCTGCCTTGGAAAAAAAGCACTTCCGCTTGTAAGATACCGCACAGGAGATCTGACAAGACTGATGTACGAACCGTGTAAATGTGGAAGAACGACAGTCAGGATGGAGAATCTTTCAGGACGTGCCGATGATATGCTTGTGATCCGCGGTGTGAATGTATTCCCAGGACAGATCGAGGAAGTTCTGTTCAAGATTGATGAGATCGGAGATACATTATGAAATTCTGGTAGAGCGTAAGAACCGTCTGGATGTGATGACTATCACGGTAGAACTGATCGATGACCGTCTTCTGGACAGTTACGGACAGTTGAGCGAACTGGAGAACCGGATACAAGAATGGTAGCACGTGCGGCACAGCTCCCTGTTATCGAGCCTTCAGACAGTTCAGAAGCAAAAGAATTTATCAAAGTAGCATTTGATCTGAGTGAGAAATTTGACCGTCCGTTTGTTTACCGTACAACGACAAGACTGGCACATTCCCAGGGACTTGTAGAATTAAACGAACGCAAAGAAATAGAAGATAAACCATATGAGAAGAATATCCGCAAGACAGTTATGATGCCGGGAAATGCAAAACTCCGCCATGTGGAGATTGAGAAACGCAACCTGGAGCTTGCAGAGGCAGCCAATACACTCCCAATCAACCGTGTAGAGATGAACGACACAAAGATCGGTGTAATCACCAGCGGTATTCCATACCAGTATGTAAAGGAAGCACTTCCGGAAGCATCTGTATTAAAACTTGGTATGGTAAATCCGCTTCCAAGAAAGCTGATCGAAGAATTTGCTTCAAAAGTAGATACCTTATATGTTGTAGAAGAACTGGACCCGGTGATTGAGACACAGGTTAAATCCTGGGGCATCAAAGCGATCGGAAAAAGAAATCTTCACGGTACAGGGGGAATACAGTGCCAATATGCTCCGTGAGGCAATTCTGAAAGAAGAACTTGATATCAGTAAGCCTGCGCAGGCACCGGGAAGACCACCAATCTTATGTCCGGGATGTCCACACAGAGGTGTGTACTATGTACTGAACAAGTTAAAGATTCATGCGGCAGGTGACATTGGCTGTTATACACTGGGCGCAGTAGCACCACTTAGTGTTGTGGATACAACCATCTGTATGGGAGCAAGTATTTCAAGCCTTCATGGTATGGAAAAGGCAAAAGGAAAAGAATATATTAAGAACTGGGTTGCTGTGATCGGCGATTCTACATTTCTTACATACGGGTGTCAATTCTTTGATGAATATGATGTATAACAAAGCAACAGGAACCGTCATCATCTTGGATAACTCTACAACCGGTAATGACCGGACATCAGGATCATGCGGCAACAGGAAAGACACTGCAGGGAGATCCGACATATGCAATTGATATTCCGGCATTATGTCGTGCAATAGGTGTTAAGCATGTTAATGTAGAAGTAAATGCGTTTGATATCGAACTGTTCAAAAGACGATCAAAGAAGAATTGGCAAAGATGAAGTTTCCGTCATCATCACAAAGACTCCATGTGTTCTGCTTGACAAGAGAAAGAAACCGTTATATCTGGCACATGAAGATCAATGTAAGAAATGTGGTATCTGTATGAAACCTGGGTGTCCTGCAATGACAAAAAATGCTGACGGAACAGTGTCCATCGATGGGGGGAATGTGTGGCAAGAGAACTGACGATGGCAGGACTTACCATTTGCGTGTACGCCTTCGTATGCTTTGTATCTTGCAGAATCCATTCAAGAAGCAGGGATTGTTGACAGGCTGAATCTGAAAGTCGGTATTCACGGCGCAGAACCGTGGACGGAAGAAATGCGGAAAAAAGATTGAAGATATCCTTCACATTAATTGTTTTGATATTTACGGACTTTGTGAAATTACAGGTCCGGGAGTGGCTCAGGATTGTATCCATAAAGCGGGACTTCATGTACAGGCTGATTATTTCTATCCTGAAGTTTTGAATCCGACAACCCATGAACCGTGTGCGGACGGAGAAACAGGCGAACTTGTGTTTACAACTCTTGCGAAGGAGGCAGCCGCTTTTAAGATATCGGACAAAAGATCTTACAAGTATTGATCACAGTACCTGTGCCTGTGGAAGAACACTGCCGAGAATTTCTAAATTTACAGGAAGAACCGACGATATGAAAGTAATTCGCGGTGTAAATGTATTCCCCGACTCAGGTTGAAACGGCGCTTCTTTCAATCGGAGGAGTTGTAGCGCCTCATTATATGATGATTGTTGACAGGGAAGATAATCTTGATGTACTGACTGTTATGGTAGAGGTAGACGAATCTGTATTTTCAGATGAAATCAGAAAACTTGACGCTCTCAGAAATAAGATTGCAGCTACATTAAAGACTGCGCTTGGCGTATCTGTAAAAGTGAAGCTTGTAGAGCCGAAGTCGATTCAAAGAAGTGAAGGAAAAGCTGTTCGCGTGATTGACAACAGAGATCTGTAGAAGGAGGAGAGAACGAATGGGAATTACAATTCAACAACTGTCGGTATTTCTTGAAAACAGAGAAGGAAGACTGGATGAAGTCCTTTCTGTATTAGCGGGAAATGATGTCAATATCGTTGCCTTAAGTTTGGCTGATACAACAGAATACGGAATGCTTCGTATGATCGTGTCGGATCCAAACAAAGGAAAAGCGGTTTTAAAAAGAAAACGGAATTACGGCAATGCTGACAGATGTCATTGCTCTGC
>VOFI01003282.1_pt1 | contig 42542 bp, 70 predicted proteins | sample 5384131 | NCBI WGS metagenome assembly VOFI01 (sample SAMN12384728, study PRJNA508395) | human gut metagenome | isolation source: healthy gut H | host: Homo sapiens | reverse complement strand
AAAATGAGTTTGAAGCGTTGTATCTGAAGCATTTTGAAGCGATGTATGAGAAGGCCTGTGCGATCACCGCAGCGATGGAACAGTCAGGCTGTATGCAGATTTATGAAAAAAACGTTGCGGAAAACCGGATGATGCATGGAGATTATAATTATCATAATATTCTGATCCTGCCGGGAGATACTGCGATCACCAATTTTGAACATATGCGGATTGGAATCCAGGTGCAGGATCTGTATTATTTTCTGAGAAAAGCAATGGAAAAAATATCGTTGGAAACAGAAACTGGGGTTGGGATCATCCGGGCGTATGAAAGACAACGCCGGCTGGAAAGGGAGAATGGGAGTATCTGGGGCTTCAGCTTGCCTATCCTGAAAGTTCTGGAAGACTGCCAGCAGTTATTGCAGGTCGAATAAGGCATGGCTGCCTGAAAAAAGTGTGGAGAAGCTGGAACTTGCGGTGAATCAGGAAGAAGAAAAGACGAATTTTCTGAAAACTATTTTCGGGATACACCTGTAATTTGAAAAGGTGGAATAAACGGAAATTCCTTGACAAATAAGGACTGAACCGTTATAACAGTACTTAAAGGGTGCATCCATGTGGACGGACGAGTGGACATGGGCCTTTTGAAAAAAATAAGTATGAAATTGTATTTAAGTACAATGAAGGAGGAAATAATCCATGAACAAGACAGAATTTATTGCAGCAGTAGCAGAGAAAGCAGAGATTTCCAAAAAGGATTCTGAAAAAGCACTGAAGGCTTTTGTTGATGTAGTTGCTGAACAGCTTAAGGCAGGAGATAAAGTGCAGCTCGTTGGATTCGGAACATTTGAAGTAAGCGAGAGAGCAGCAAGAGAGGAAGAAATCCTCAGACAGGTGAGACAATGACGATCGCAGCATGTAAGGCTCCCGAAGTTCAAAGCCGGTAAAGCATTAAAGGATGCAATCAACTAATCTTCTGCAGAAAGAGCGGATGAAATGAATCGGATCAGACAGGTTTTTGCAAGGAAATGGTTGCAGTGCCTGTCTGTTTTTTTTTCTGCGGGCAATGAGCCGGAGCCTGTGGCTATACAGGCACAGGACACCGGCAACTGACGCAGCAAATATTATTGAGATACGAAGGGAGAAAGGTTATGTTTAAGGAAAAAGTACGGGTGCAGATCTTAGAGGGGAAACTGACAGATAGGGGAAAATGCCTCTGCGGAAGTTACAGAGGATATGAGATCATGGTGAACCAGATGAATGGATTCTATCAGATCTGTATTAATGCCCATTCTGATGATGATGTGAATAATCAGAAGCTGGCTGCTTTTCTTGCAGAACATAAGACGAAGGTAAAAGGTGTTCTGGATGCGAAGATCAGTCCGACAGCACTTCTGATGAATGTGAAGATGCCTGCATTTGGTTCAAAGTGTCCGGCAGCGATCAATGAGGACAGTGATGCCGGTGATCCAGTACCTGACGATGGGAAGATATTCCAGCGGATGCGAGTACTGCAAGTCAGAGAATGTACCGGTTTCAGATTATGAGATCAATGGAATGCATCATCTGGTATGTGAAAATTGTGCAGGGCAGATCGGTCAGAATCTGCAGCAGAACCAGCAGGAAGTCCGGGCGAAGAAGAGCCGCATGGCAGAAGGGATCGTGGGTGCGGTACTTGGTTCTCTGATCGGATGCATTCTGTGGATCCTGATTTATAAGCTGGGCTATATTGCAGGAATCGCAGGAGCAGTGATCGGAATCTGTGCGATGAAAGGATATGAGATGCTTGGCGGCCATCTTGATAAAAAGGGAGTGGTCATTTCCTCGGTGATCATGGTTGTGATGATCTATTTTGGAAACCGGATCGCATGGAGCTGGGATGCATATGATGCATTGAAAGATCAGGGATTCACATTTTTTGACAGTTACCAGTATCTGGGAGAGATTCTGGATCAGACAGGTCTTGCAGGTGATTATTATACAGATCTGACGATCGGATATGTTCTGTCCTTTGTATGTGGGGCGAGGTATATCATGAATGCATTCCGGGCAAGCAATGGAAGTTATACAATGAAAAAGCACTAAAAGGAATCAAAAAAGATGAGATTAGACAAATTTTTAAAAGTATCCAGGCTGATTAAAAGAAGAACCGTGGCAAAATGAATCATGTGATGCAGGAAGAGTCCTTGTGAACGGAAAGGCTGCAAAAGCATCTGTAAAGGTAAAGCCGGGGGATGTCATTGAGATCCAGTTTGGAACGAGAACGGTGAAAGTGGAAGTTCTTGATCTTCAGGAGACAACGAAGAAAGAAGAGCAAAAAAAGAGCTGTTCCGTTATATTTAACCGGTTTCATTGATCAGGAAGACCGGAAAGTGTACTGTGATCTGAAGCTGTCTTCTCAATTTACAGTCATAAAAGCGTACAACCCGTCATATATATCAGATGTGCAGAGTGTTGGACTAAAAAGGGAGGTACGCAGATGGAAGAGCAGAGGATCGCCAAAGCACATAAGCTTGTGGTGAATAATCGGAAGACGAGTATGGTGACCGGGGTTCTGGATGTTCTTTCCTTTGACCTCAATGAGATTCTTCTGGAAACAGAGCAGGGAATGTTGATGGTCAAGGGAACGGATCTGCATGTAAATCGGCTCAGTGTGGAAAAGGGAGAGGTTGATCTGTCGGGAAATATCGACAGCATTGCTTATTCCAGTTCCACTCCGGCAGAGAAAGCAGGAGAAAATTTCCTGTCCCGGCTGTTCCGGTAGGAGGGAAAGATGCCGGGACTTGGAGCAGAGGCAATGATCTTTCTATATGCAGGACTTTCCGGTCTGACCGTTCTGGCCGGTTATGATGTATTGCGGTGGTTCAGGCGGATCATCCGGCATCACGATTTCCTGGTCGGAGTGGAAGATATTCTTTATTCTGTCGCAGTCAGTATCTACCTTTTCCGTCAGCTTTATGTGACGACTTATGGCAGTATCCGATGGTATTTTATAGCCGGAATCCTGCTGGGAATGTTGTTTTGGAAAAGTGTGAAAATATTGTTGAAAAAATGTTATCAAATCTGAGAAAAAGCCTTGAAAAGTTTAAAAAAATAGATAAAATAATTATGTTGTCCGAAAATCTGAAGGGGAAAGCAGTTTTCGGATCTGAGGGAGCATAGCAGTTTGGAGTATCATTTATAAGCAGGGTGAATCTTGGATGGCAAAGAATAAGAACGTAAGGAACAGACGGCAGAAAAGCCGTAAGAACAGCGGTCTTCGCTGGCATAAGAGGGGCATTGTCCTGACGACGCTGGTAATCGTACTTTTAGGCGGAATGGTTACAGCAGGTTCTGTCAGTCTCTGGAGCAGGAATAATGCCTATAAAGCACAGGAAGCAGAGCTTCAGGCACAGATTGATGCTGAGGAGACCCGTTCAGAAGAGATTAAAGAATATGAGGGCATATGTTCAGACAGATGAGTATATCAGGGAGACAGCAGAGGATAAGCTGCACCTGGCAGATCCGAATGAGATTATTTTCAGGCCGATCAAGTAGACAGGCATAAAAGAGTCAGTTACATAGAGATACAAAGATAGCTCCGGGAGAGAAGTTCTCCCGGAGCTTTTATCATCTGACAGGAAGGAGCGGAATACAGGATATGAACGACGGGCAGACATTGCATAATAGCCCCTATGTGGAACAGATTGAACGTTTTTGCGGGTTCTGTAAAGCAGCTTTCACAGATATTTCTTGGGCTGGAAGAAAAAAAAGCAAGCCTTTTCGGATGAGGAGATCGAGATGATGTTTCGTCGTCTGAAAGAAAAAGTCTGCTCAAAATGTGAGAAATGTGAATGGTGCTGGGGAGAAAATTTTATCCATACCTATCAGATGGGATATGAAGTCCTGTCTGCGGTGGATCATTACGGGAATGATCTGAATACAGAAACCAAGCGGAAACTGATGCAGCGTTGCATCATGGCACCAGGTTTCTCAGGGAAATGCTGGAAGGATTTCATGATGCAAGACAGAACATGATCTGGATCAACCGGATTGCAAGAAGCAGAGAGGGATGTGCGATCCAACTGGATACTTTTGCGGATATGCTTCAGAGCAGTGCAAGGGAACTGGAGGAAAGTATTTTTACGGATGAACGGATGGAGCGGCGGATCTCCGGGCAGTTGAAAAAGCGTGGCGTCAAGGTTCTGTATACGCAGTTTTTCATGAACCGGGAAGGAAAATACGAAGTTCATGTGACTGCGAGAGCGATGCAGAAAAAGAGAATGACTGTCCGGGAACTGGTGCGGTGCGTATCAGCCGCAACAGGACGACGGTTTGTCGCAGAAAAATGACAGTGCCCAGATGATCGGGCAGAATTATATGACGGTTATCTGCAGGGAAGGATGGCATATTATACAATTCCGGGAGTTGCCCGGATCGGCAAGGGGGTGCAACAGCATTTCAGGCGATAATTTTGCCATGATGGAGCTGCCAGGTGGAAAAAAAGGGCGTGGTGCTTTCTGATGGGATGGGTTCAGGTGAAACCGCGTGCAGGGAGAGTACCCTGGTGGTGGAGCTTTTTAGAAGAACTTCTGGAGGCGGGATTTCCGGAAAAGACTGCAATCCAGATGATTAATACAACTCTGGTGATGGGGCGTGAGGAAATCCATTACTCGACGGTAGACATGACGATCTTTGACCTGTACAGCGGGGAATGTGAGATTATCAAAGCGGGAGCATCTTCAACATTTATCCGAAGCAAAGCCGGAGTGGAACATTTAAATTCCACCAGTCTTCCGATCGGAGTGATCAATTCTATAGAAATCGATTCGGTGCGTCGGCAACTGGAAGATGGAGATTTTATCATTATGGTAACGGATGGTGTGATGGATGCACTGCCGGTGGGAGAACAGGATCTGCTCCTGGAGACGATCATCAAAGGCACTGCCATCAGCAATCCGAAGGAGTTGGCACATCATATTCTTCAGCAGGTTCTGAGCTGGACAGGAAGAGAACCGGAGGATGATATGACAGTCCTTGCAGTCGGGATATGGAAAGCGTGACAGGAAAGTCTGAAAAAGTTAAACAGCAGGGATTTACAATTAAAAAGTATTTCGGTATAGTTTACATATGATGGATAAAAAAAGAAAAAAGTAGAGCAGTATATTGAACAGTATCAGATGATCGGGCGGGGTGACCGCATCGTGACAGGTGTATCGGGTGGAGCAGATTCGGTATGCCTGCTTTTTGTGCTTTGCGAACTGCGGAAAAAGCTTGGGTTTGAGGTGATCGTCTGCCATGTGAACCATCAGTTGAGAGCAGAGGCGGCAGAGCAGGATGAGGCTTATGTGAAAGAGCTGTGCAGAAAACTTGATGTTCCCTGCAGGATTTTTCATGAAAATGTGGAATTAATTGCAAAAAATGGGAAAAATCTCTTGAAGAAGCAGGCCGTATCGTACGGAGCAATGCTTTTGAGACTGTATGCAGGGAGTCCGGTGCGAATAAGATCGCAACGGCACATCATAAAAATGATAATGCAGAGACAGTACTTCTGAATCTGGCGAGGGAAGCGGGCTTCAGGGAATGTGCGGGATTCGTCCGGTTTACGGAAACCGGATCCGTCCGCTGCTCTGTCTGACGAGGAAAGAGATTGAAGAGTGGCTGGAAGAGGAGCAGATTTCCTATTGTACTGATGAGACGAACGAAGAAGATGAGTATACCCGCAACCGGATCCGGCACAAGATTCTTCCGGTTATGGAACAGGAGATCAACCGTCAGACAGTAGAGCATATCAACCGTCTGAGTTTACAGGCAGAAGAAATATGGGAGTATCTGAACCTGCAGACGGATGCGGCATGGAGACAGATGGTCATCCGGTGGATGTTTCGGAGGAAAATCCGGAAGAAAAGCAGCAGGGGAAAAAAGGAAGAAAAGCCGGCAGGACTCAGGATTGAAGAGGAAGAATATGCAGAACTTCCGGGCATTTTACAGTCTCTTCTGATCCGTCGGTGTATCTGTGAAATGGCAGAAGCACAGAAAGATATTGAAGCAGTGCATATGGAAGCAGTAAGAGGGTTATTTGGCAGGCAGGTCGGAAAAAGCAGGGATCTTCCGTATCAGCTCCGGGCGGTCAGAACCTATGCCGGAGTTGAGATCCGGCGAAGATCTGAAGACAGGGATCAGAAAAAAGAATCAGAAAAAGGCTCAGGAAGAAGAAGGCACCGGGCAGCAGAGCGTGGAACTGAAGATTCCGGGGAAACTTATTTCCCGGGAACGGGGCAGAAAGTCTGCTGTGAGATCTGTGGAAGAGAAGAAGCAGTTTCAGGGAAAGAGTTGTCACAAAAAAAGCTACACGAAATGCTTTGATTATGATATAATCAAAAGCGGACTCTGTATAAGATACAGAAGACCCGGTGATGAGCTGGTGATTGACAGCCGGGGAAAGCGGCAGAAGCTGAAGTCTTATTTTATTAATGAGAAAGTCCCAAAGGAAAAAAGGACCGGATACTTCTGATCGCGGAAGAAGAACAGATCGTATGGATCCCGGGTATGCGGATGAGTGCGGCATATCAGATTGGGGATCAGACAACAAAGATTCTTAAGATAAAGATTGTGGAGGAATAGGATCATGGCAGAGAGTATAAAAGTATTAGTTCCGGAAGAAGAAGTTGACGCAAGAATTAGAGCATTAGGAGAGCAGATCAGCAAAGATTATGAGGGAAAGCAGATTCATCTGATCTGTGTGCTGAAGGGCGGAGTCTTTTTCATGTGTGAACTGGCAAAGAGAATTACGGTACGGTTTCCATGGACTTTATGTGCGTGGGAAGCTACGGAGACGGAACAAAGTCCAGCGGTGTAGTGCGTATTGCAAAGGATCTGGATGAGTCCATCGAGGGAAAAGACGTGCTGATCGTGGAAGATATCATTGATTCAGGAAATACGCTGTATTATCTGATGGATGTACTTCAGAGAAGAAAGCCTGCAAGCCTTCATCTTTGCACGCTTCTGGACAAACCGGATCGTCGTGTGAAGGATGTAAAGAGTGGATTATACGGGATTTGAGATCCCGGATGAATTTGTAGTCGGATATGGACTGGACTACGCACAGAAATATAGAAACCTTCCGTATATCGGAGTTGTGGAAGGTGTAGAATAAGGAGGAGTTATAAGCCTTGGAGAACAAGAAGAAATACAGAGGCGTGAACTGGGGCTCGATCCTGCTGTTCATCCTTATCATAGGAGCAAGCATCCTGTGGATGGCGAACAAGGTGCAGATGCACCAGCAGGAAATTTCCTACTCTACTTTTTGTAAAAGAAGTAGAAGCGGGGAATGTCACGGCGGCAGATATCAGACAGAACAGTGCTGTGCCGACCGGACGGGTGACGTTGTCATTGAAAGATGATTCATCTGTAAGAAGCCTGAATGTTTCGGACGTAGGGAAGGTGGAAGAATTTCTGCAGGAAAAAATGATGTGAAATACAGTCTTGAGGATGTTCCGAAAGAGTCCATCATCATGTCAGCAGTCCTTCCGTCACTGATTACTTTATGCGGTATCTTTTTACTGTTTATGCTGATGAACCGTCAGAATGGCGGAACAAATTCAAAAGCGATGAATTTCGGAAAGAGCCGTGCAAGAATGAGTACACAGAATGAGATCAAGGTGACATTTGCAGATGTTGCAGGTCTGAAAGAAGAGAAAGAAGAGCTGGAGGAGATCGTTGATTTCCTGAAAAGCACCGAGAAAAATATACCCAGCTTGGAGCAAGGATCCCGAAGGGAGTTCTGCTGGAGGGGCCTCCGGGAACGGGTAAGACGCTGCTTGCAAAGGCAGTAGCAGGAGAAGCGGGAGTTCCGTTCTTCAGCATTTCGGGTTCGGATTTCGTGGAGATGTTCGTCGGAGTCGGTGCATCCCGTGTCAGGGATCTGTTCCAGGATGCGAAGAGAAATGCACCATGTATCGTTTTCATTGATGAGATTGATGCGGTGGCAAGACGAAGAGGTACCGGACTTGGCGGTGGCCATGATGAAAGAGAACAGACATTGAACCAGCTCCTCGTAGAGATGGATGGATTTGGTGTAAATGAAGGCATCATCGTGATGGCGGCAACGAACCGGAAAGACATCCTTGATCCGGCGATCTTACGTCCGGGAAGGTTTGACCGTGATGTGATTGTCGGCAGACCGGATGTGGGCGGAAGAGAAGAGATTCTGAAAGTACATGCAAGAAATAAACCGCTGGGGATGATGTGGATCTGAAGCAGATCGCACAGACGACAGCAGGATTTTCTGGAGCAGATCTTGAGAACCTTTCAATGAAGCTGCGATCCTCGCAGCAAAGGAGAACCGGGTATTCATCCAGCAGTCGGATATCCGTCATGCCTTTGTGAAAGTGGGCATCGGAACCGAGAAGAAGAGCCGGATCGTTTCAGAGAAAGGAACGAAGGATCACAGCGTATCATGAAGCAGGGCATGCGATCCTGTTCCACGTGCTGCCGGATGTGGGACCGGTGTACAGCGTATCCATTATTCCTACGGGTGGAGCAGGCGGATATACAATGCCGCTTCCGGAAAAAGATGATATGTTCAATACAAAGGGACATATGCTTCAGGAGATCACAGTATCTCTTGGAGGACGTGTCGCAGAAGAAGAGATTTTTGATGATATTACAACAGGTGCATCACAGGATATCAAGCAGGCGACAGCGATTGCAAAATCAATGATCACCAAGTTTGGTATGTCTGAGAAACTTGGACTGATCAATTATGACAATGACAGTGATGAAGTCTTTATCGGAAGAGATTTTGGTCATACTTCAAGAGGTTACGGAGAAAAGATTGCCGGAACGATCGACGAAGAAGTCAAGCGGATCATAGATGAGTGTTATGCACAGGCAAGAAGTATTATTCAGGAATACCATCCTGTATTGGAAAAGTGTGCAGAACTGCTGCTTGAGAAAGAGAAGATAACCAGAAGCGAATTTGAAGCACTGTTTGAGGAAAGTGAGACGGATGCCTGAAAAAGGTTTACTGTATACCCTCTGTCGCCAGAAGGAACTGACGGCCGGGGGTTTTCTGACATTTATATCCAGAATACGAAGGATCGTAAGAGGAGGGTGAGAATGAACAGAGAAGCATTATTTTGTGATGGAACAGGCGATTATGTCATTCCGGCAGAACCGGAGATAAATGAAAAGGTGGTTTTGCGTTTTCGTACAGCCCACAATGATGTGGATGAGGTGAAGCTGCATGCAGGAGAACAGACGTATACTTTATGGAAAATGCAGACAACGGGGAATTTGATTTTTATGAGATCGAATATCAGTTGGGAACTGAGCCGTTCCGCTATTATTTTGAGATCAAGAAAGGAACAGAGATCTGTTATTTCAGCCGGTATGGTGTGACCTACCGGGCAGAAGAGTACTATTCCTTTATTATCCAGCCGGGATTTTCCACACCGGAATGGGCAAAAGGGGCGGTCATGTATCAGATTTTTGTAGACCGTTTCTATAACGGAGATCCGACAAATGACGTAGAAGATGATGAATATATTTATATCGGAGCTCCATGTAAAAAATTAAGGATTGGAGTCAGGCTCCGGCATCCATGGATATCAGGAACTTTTATGGCGGAGATCTGCAGGGAGTCATAGATAAGCTGGACTATCTGCAGGATCTTGGAATCGAGGTGATTTACTTTAATCCTCTGTTCGTGTCTCCGTCGAACCATAAGTATGATATACAGGACTATGATTATATTGATCCACATTACGGAAAGATCGTAGTGGATGACGGAGAAGTACTCCCGAAGGGTGCAAAGGACAATATCCATGCAACGAAGTATCAGCAGAGAACCGGAGACCTGCGGAATCTGGAAGCCAGCAACCAGTTATTTGCAAAGCTGGTGGATGCAATGCATCAGCGGGGGAATGAAAGTGATCCTGGATGGGGTATTTAATCATTGCGGTTCTTTTAATAAATGGATGGACAGAGAGAGAATCTATGAACCGCAGCCGGATTACCCGAAGGGGGCGTATGTGAGTGCGCAAAGTCCGTACCGCAGCTTTTTCCTGTTCCATAATAACCGTTCGATTCAGCATGGCCGTACAATGGGACATATGATGGCTGGTGGGGACATGATACACTGCCGAAGCTGGCGTATGAGGAGTCACCGGATCTGGAAGATTACATTATGCGGATCGGAAAGAAATGGGTGTCTGCACCTTATAATATTGACGGCTGGAGACTGGATGTCGCAGCGGATCTCGGATTCAGCAATGAATATAATCATTTATTCTGGAAACGTTTCCGTAAAGAGGTCAAAGTGTGAACCCGGATGCACTGATCCTTGCAGAGCATTATGGAGATCCACAGGACTGGCTTCAGGGAGACGAGTGGGACAGTGTGATGAATTATGATGCATTTATGGAGCCGGTGACCTGGTTTTTGACCGGTATGGAGAAGCACAGTGATGAGCGTAGAACGGATCTGTGGGGCAATGCAGATAATTTTATCGGGGCAATGAGACATTTTATGGCAAGTATGCTGACCCCGTCTCTGCAGGTGGCAATGAATGAATTATCCAACCACGATCATTCCCCGGTTGGCCTTACAAGGACGAACCATAAAGTCGGACGGGTAAGCCAGCATGGCACAAAAGGAGCAGAAGAGGGTGTAAACCTTGCGGTCATGCGTGAAGCAGTTGTGATGCAGATGACGTGGGTAGGTGCACCGACGGTTTATTACGGAGATGAAGTGGGACTGTGTGGTTTTACTGACCCGGATAACAGAAGGACTTATCCGTGGGGGCACGAAGATCAGGAGCTGCTTGCATTTCATAAAGAGATGATCCGTATCCATAAGACGGAAAAACCGCTCAGAAAAGGTTCAATCAAGCTGCTTGCCGCAGGGAAGAATCTGCTGGCATATGGACGGTTTGAAAAGGATGAGCAGTTGGTTATTATTGTGAATAACAGCAGTATCCTGAAAGAAGTAACAGTACCTGTCTGGCTGACAGGAATGGAGATGAGTGGGCGAATGAAGCGTCTGATCTATACCTACGAGCAAGGATATACAACAGCTTATGATGAGTACATTGTAGAGGATGGAGAGATCATGCTGAATATGGGAGCATACTCAGCGATCGTATTGAAACCGATCGATACACTGACGTTGAGATGAACGAAACTGTGGACGGAGTGAAATGAGCATATAAAAAAGAACCAGCTATTTGCTTATGCAAATGACTGGTTCTTTTTTGCTGTCAGGAATTTTAAGTCTTGTTCGTTTCCTTATTCATTTACCGCATTGGCAGTCTGTCTTACATCCGGGACAGCCATAAGGATCGGATAAAGGACTGCTGAAATGATGAGTCCGCCGAGTCCCTGGATCAGGTTGGCAGGTACGCTTGCGAATGCACCTGAACCATACAGGAAAAAGTATTCGCAGAAGCAGTAGCCACCGGCTACGAGGATGATATCAGCTATACCGCCGAGAATGACAGCGGCATAACGTGACTTGGAAGTATGACCGATCTTCTGATATAAGAGTCCGGCACAGACAGCTACCAGTCCTTTGATCGCAAAAAGTGATCGGAACATACACGAAATATCCGCCAAGGAGATCTGCCATTGCAGAACCAATTCCGCCTGCAAGAAGTCCCCACCATGGTCCGAGAACGACACCTGAGAGGATTACCATTGCATCACCCGGATGAATATATCCGCCGGTTGGCCCCGGTGTAGGAAGCTTGATCGACATAGTTGCAACACAGGAAAGTGCTGCGAACAATGCGGTAAGAACGATCTTTTTCAGTTTTGAATTTGTTGTTGTATTCATAGTTAAACCTCTTTCCTTTCAAACTCTCTACTATACAACAAATGTGAACCGTTAAAAATGGTCAATTCTGAAAAAAAGATATAAGGTCAGATAAAGCCGACGCAAATGCGTCGGCTTCACCTGTTTTAATGATTGAAGAAAAATGATTACTTTAAAATTGCATCTTTGATTTTCTGTGCATAATCTTTTTCCGTCTGATCTGCGTTCGTATTGGCAAGGATTCCTTCAACGATCATGCTGACGGATCTTGAATCTACAAATGTTCCCATCACACTGCGTTCTTTTTCCATTTACTGTATATTTTACCAGGATTCTGGCATATACAGAGCGTTTATAAGCACCGGATGAAAGATTTGTGAATACGATATTGGATCTGTAGTATTCAGCTCCTTTTTTATCAGGATTCGTTATAAAGTTTGTTTTGTCTGGAGAGAAGGTATTCTTTAAGTCATCCTCAGCTACTCCATAATACCAGGTACAGCCTTTAAAGCTAATCTCATCTTTTTCGGATGAAGCTTCCGGTAACTTAAAGTCATATCCAAATCTCATGTTCGTAGATTTTTCAGGAGAAGACTGATCCATTCGTAATGAGCCTCCCGGAACATATTGCTGAACTGGTAAGTAATTGTGACAGTTCCATCATCATTGAGAACACTGTCTGTGACCGGAATAGCTTCAACGGTTCTTTGATCGTTGAGTTTCAATGTCAATGTATCCGGTACACTGGTTTTGTCAAAGGAATATCCTGTGACAGGGGTGAGAGTAATCTTCGCCGTATAGTCATGAGTCGCATTCTTATCCTTTGATATAGCCGTTACTGTTGTTCCGGTTGCATCTTTCCAGACTGTAGAGACGGTGTATTTATCAGTCTCCTTTGCAGCCTGTGCAGATGACAGATCTGCTTCTTTAGAAGGAGTTGCGATATTTACTATAGTTTCCTCTGCCGGAACGATTGCAGTAGCTGGTCCCATGATACGAATCTCGGCTGCTGATGCAAAAATATTGCTGGTGTCTGATACAGATTCTACCGCATAGAGGCGTACATTGGTAGCCTGGATGGCATGGAACTCTGCCATCTTCCAACTGTCACTGCTGTTCCATGTACCCGTGGCAACTTCCTGATAAGTCTTGCCGTGATCATTACTGATCTCGATGCGGTAGGAAGTGATAGTTCCATTCCCACCACCGGATCTTGGAAGCATACGCAGTCCGGTTACCGTCTTACTCTCTCCAAGAGCGATATCGATCCAGAGATTTTCACGAGCATCACCGCTCCATTTGCTGTGCCAGATCGTACCTGTAGTCTGATCCAGTACAGCGGATGCCGGTCCTTCACTTCCGGTCGTTGCCTGTTCACTTCCTGCTGTAGCAGTCATGCCTTCAAGCGGAAGATCTCTGGAATCATCCTCGGCAGGATCTTTCGGCATATTGGTGAGTGAGTAGTTAGCAAGGACATCGGTTCCGAGTCCCTGAAGATCAAGACCATTCGGAGTACCGGAATATTTATTTGTACCTCTTGCCCATGCCCATTCCATCTCAAACCAGTCCTGAGCAGAGTAATTGGTATAAGATTCTCCGGCAAGTTCTTTTTTACGTTCAGTGATCCATTTCTCCCAACGCATTTTATAGTAATCGTTGGTCAGACCGACCCACTGACGGTTGGAATAATCGATCAGTCCACCGCTGATTGCCCGGTCGTAACTTCCCCATGTGGTGATCAGACTGCGGGCATTCAGTTCGTAAAGTTCTTTTGTAAAATCATCGGAATTTTCTGCCAGTTTCTTTGCACCGTTGATCCATGTACCGACAAGAAATTCTTTCTGTGTTCCGGTTACTTTTTCTACCATATCAATAATAGAAAGGAATTTATCGGAAAGGGTACTAAATTCTTCCGCATCACCAGAGCGGAAAGCTGCCGCCATCTTTTCTGATATTCCTGAGCCGTATTGGACAATACCTGTTCCAGTACATTGGCAAGGTCATATTGATAGCCGGCACTGTTCTTCAGCTTATCATAGTCTGCAAGGAGCAGCTCGGCTGCTTTTTCCAGTTTTTTCTTATCATAATCAACAACAGCATTTCCCCATGTAGAAGCTGCACCGATATCCAGTCCCGGTCTGGCATTTACAACAGACTCAGGAGCACCCTGTCCTTTCATATTGTATGCAGGATTGTATACGGTGTCGTGCAGTATTTCCATTGCCTGATAAGCGGAGTCACTGTCTGCACCGTAACGTCTTGTTACATAATTTTTAAACCATTCATCAAGATTGATCTTCTGTAAGTTATTTCCGTCATCAGCCCAGATCGTTTCAAAGAAAAGATCGTAGAGAACCGGATTGTTTACAGATGCCTCCGGTGTGATACCGATTCCTGCCATATGTTCAGCCTGCTTAGAGGCATTTACGATTCCTTCAACATAATTATCAATATGTCCATGGAGTCCGAGACGTCCACCGAAGTTGTTCAGCATACAGTAAACCCACGGAGTATTCAGAAATTCTCCGCCGCCTTCTGCACCACCGTAGTAACCAGGGGTTGGTCTCATTCCAGTGAGGTGTCTTTTTTCCGCATAGAGATCCAGAACAAGAGCATGATTGCGGTTGTCACCTAATCCCTGAAGCAGAGCCGTTGTCGGATTTCCCTGCCAGGACTGGATCACCCAGGTTGCGTGAGGATCAGCAGTCATCATGCTTGCAAGGACTTTCTGCGAAATAACAGCGGAATCCATACCACCGGTATTTCCACCTTCATGGAACGGGTCTGTTGCATAATAATGAGCGGAATCTCCATAAACTTCTTTCTGTACTTTATAGAAGAGTGCTGCATATTTTGTGAAAGACTCACTGTCTGTCCTCAGCATACTTGGCCGCTGGAAAGAACACCAGGTTCCCTGCTTGATCACTTCTGCCGAAGGATCTTTGGAAGTAATATCTACCGGCACCATTCCGCTATATCCCTGAAGGACAGGCTGCATGCCGAGCTTTCTCATGATAAGCTGATTTTTTCTTGCGAGCTCCGTTCTCTCAGTGAACCAGGTATCATGAACCGGGCCGCCATAACCGGAAAGATTTGCCATATAGGCCCATGCATAGTAGGCAGGTCCGGCAATGAAATCTTTGGCTTCCTGATGAGTATAACCAAGTTCTGTAAGGAAACGTCTCCAGACTTCTTCCTGAGCTGTGGCATCAAGAACTACATTTACACCATTCAGTGCAAGCCAGTCTAACTCATTTCTCCATTCCTCTTCGCCCCAGAAAGCCATAGAGTAGGAGAGGGTACAGTAGTTATAAGAATAACGAACCGGGAATTTGGTTTCTTTATGTACCGTTCCTTCAACCGGAATAATGCTTTTCGGCATGGTGACCTGATCGCCGACACGGGAAATATTGACGTTACAGTAATATTTCAGGTAATAATTCAGACCGGTTGCAAAGAGATACACCGTTATTTCCCTTGATATGGATCTTTCCGTTGCTCTGGGAAAGGTCATAATAGTCATATCCATTTGCAGCATCTGCAAGTTTAAATGTAAACCAGTCTTTATAAGCTGCACCGATTCTTCTTTCAATAATTCCCTTTACTTCATTGATCGTATCCTGATCGGTAACAGTTACGTTGTATGCAGAGTTTTTAAAATCTTCAACCTGTACTGCAGGAGTCTCCTGAACAGCTGTACCACTTGGGTTCCAAGCACACGGATCTCGTTGATCAGTGCTTTGGAGGATTCAGACTGATATTCCACATAGACACGTACGATTCGTGCTTCTTTTTTATTTGCTTGATAAGATTCCCCTTAGCAGGGCAGTTTTCTTTGTCAGACTTTTCGGCTAACTTCTCAAAATCCCGTCCATCCATACTAGTATAGACAGAATACTGGGAATAACCGGCAGAAGGAGTATAAACCTGAATCTCATCCAGCTTATAATTGGCCTCCAGATCAATATCTACATAAGCCGGATAACGTTCACCCGTCCATGTATTGATGGTAGAACCATCATTGATACGGGAGACAACTCCTCCGGCATTTGTATGAACCGGCTTTTTATAGGCGATACTTTCCGTATCCTCTGAACCGGACCCAACTTGTATCAGCGAAAATTTTAAATTCCGCAAGTGCCGGCCATGGATCACCTGCTGTATTGGTAATGCTGGTGATGACGATGCGAATGGATTTGAGATTTTTGATGGAATCCAGTGTCAGTGTCTGAAGATAGCCGTCATCCAGACGGGTTGCATTCACTCCGGCAAAGAGTGTCTGCCATTCCGTGTCAGTTGAACTCTTCCCATAGATATCGAAGGTAAACTGGAAATTGTTTTCGTCAGAAGACAGATGCTCAAAAAGCAGCCTCCATGGATTTGACAGGATATTCCCGATCCAGTTCCATTTCGATCCATGCACCGTCTGGCAGAGTGGACATTCCACCACCATTAAATACATAGAGAGAACTATAGTCCTCATCTGTGAGGTTGCTTTTTGTGCCGTAATCTCCGCCAACCGAGGTGATCGTTGCAGCAGGGGCTACATTGGTAGAGACTCCTCACCACTTTCATTTTCAGCCCAGATCTCCACCTCTGCAAGTGCCGGCCAGAATCCTCCGGCAGCACCATTGTTAGTCGGATTTGACAGTTCAATGAAGGTATGCGTAAAACTTAAGGCAGTATCATAAGTAAATTCATAACCGTCATCGAAAGATGTGACCGTGGCAGTATTATCTATAACCAGGTCACTGGTAACGTTGTTCAGTGCATGAGAAAGCGTTACGTCAACTCCCCACGCACTCTGACCGGATTCAAATTTTAATACGACTTTTTGATCCGCTTTGTATTATCGGCGGGTAATTTTAAGGACACGGTACTCGGCCATGTTCCATCGTTCTGAATCCACATTGTGCTGCTGTCTCCGTCAGTCATACGTTCCGCACCATAGCCACTCTGGGAACTGGGGACAGTGAGTTCGCAGTCACCGGCAATATTGACCAGTTGGCTGGTCTGTTCTGCCGCCTGCGTCTGAGGTGTCGCGTAGACCGGGATCTGCACAGAAGTAAGTGCTACCGTAGCAGCAAATACAGCAGACAGAAGCCGTTGGACACCTGCAAATTTTGTATTTTTCATACTTTTTCCTCTCTTTCCTTAGTCAGATATAACAAAAAACGATTCGTCATTTGCATATCATAATATAAAATCCTCCAAATTATCTTATATCGGAAAGGCGAGGATTGGACAAGTTATAAAAACGGCTCCCAGTTCACGGATCATTTCTTCTTCAAGTTTTATGATCCTGCGGGCAATGGAATCAGCACTTTTATCTGCCTGGCAGAGTGTATTGGCACGCTCGCCCAGGGGTTTTGATCCCCATACTGCATCCATCGATCAGAACCTTGGCAATCTCAGAATTATCAGAGTTCATGCCCAGCTTGATTTCTGTTGTAAACCAGGAAAATGCTGAAGCAAGCATTCCCGGATCTTTTGGCTCAAAACCGTCTGCTGACAACTGGCTTTCTGCTGTCTGCTGCAGGTGTGTATGCTGTTCGATGTATTTGTTCAATATTTTCTGGAGTGCTGAGTCCTGAGTAAATTCAAGGATCTGCTGAATACTGCTGACAGCCATTTTGCATCCTGATGTACACTCTTCTAAAAGTTTACGGGTCTGTTCGTCCATGGATAAAAACCTCCTGTGATTTGTTGATTTACTGATATTGACTGCTGTTTCTGATTCTGGATCTGCGACAGAAAGAGATCTTCACCAGCAGAAAATTCAGGAACAGTAACAGCATTCCCAGGAAGGGAGTTTTATACACAGCCGTTGATTTTTCATATTCAATGCCCTATAATAAAGCGTAAATATTGGAAGAGGCGGACAAAAGGAGGAAAACTCGATGCTGAAGGGGAAGACAGTTCTGTTAGGCGTATCGGGAAGTATTGCAGCATACAAGATCGCATCGCTTGCCAGTGCATTAAAGAAGCTGGACGCAGATGTGCATGTGCTGATGACGCAGAATGCCACGAACTTTATCAATCCGATCACGTTTGAAACGCTGACGGGAAATAAGTGTCTTGTAGACACGTTTGACCGTAATTTTGAGTATAGCGTGGAGCATGTATCGTTGGCGAAAAAGGCAGATGTTGTCATGCTCGCACCTGCAAGTGCGAATGTGATCGGGAAGATTGCCGGTGGAATTGCGGACGATATGCTGACAACAACGGTTATGGCATGCAGATGCAGGAAGATCATTGCACCGGCCATGAACACGAATATGTTCGAGAATCCCATCGTGCAGGATAATCTGAAAAACTGGAATATTATGGTTATGAAGTAATCTCACCGGCAGTCGGCTATCTTGCGTGTGGAGATACAGGGGCAGGAAAGATGCCTGAGCCGGAGCTTCTTTTTTAGAGTATATTTTAAAGGAAGTGGCACGGGAAAAGGACATGAGAGGACTGAAAGTTCTTGTGACCGCAGGACCGACGCAGGAGGCGGTAGATCCGGTTCGTTATATCACGAATCATTCTACGGGACGGATGGGATATGCGATCGCACGGGTCTGCATGCAGAGAGGTGCAGAGGTTACGCTTGTCACAGGACCGTCAGCACTGAAGAAGCCGGAGTTTGTGAAGGTTGTGCCGGTTACGACAGCGAAGGAGATGTTTGATGAAGTGACAGGACGGGCTGCTGAACAGGATATCATCATAAAAGCGGCGGCTGTGGCAGATTACCGTCCGAAATATATCAGTGATGAGAAAGTAAAGAAGAAGGGAGACAATCTGTCACTGGAGCTGGAGCGTACGGACGATATTTTAGCTTATCTTGGAATGCATAAGAAAGAAGAACAGTTCCTCTGCGGATTTTCCATGGAGACGGAGCATATGCTTGAAAATTCCCGTGGGAAATTGCAGAAAAAAGAACCTGGATATGATCGTTGCGAACAGCCTGAAGGTGGAAGGTGCCTAGGATTCGGTGGTGATACGAACATTGTAACGATTATCACGAAGGATCGGGATGAGCAGCTCGGCAAGATGTCAAAAAGAGGATACAGCGGCAGAGATCCTTGACCGTATCCTGAGTTTCAGAGAGGGGCAGGAGAAAAATGATATTAGCGATTGATGTAGGAAATACAAATATTGTACTGGGATGTATCGACGGGGATGAATGTTTATTCGTGGAACGTCTGTCCACAGTGCGTACGAAGACCGAACTGGAATATGCGATCGATATTAAAAATGTATTGGATATCTATCATATTCACAGAAGTGATATAGAGGGCGGGATCGTTTCCTCGGTTGTTCCGCAGATCACGAATATTGTAAAGCTTGCAGTTGAAAAGATCCTCAAGAAAGAAGTGCTGGTAGTAGGAGCAGGGATTAAGACGGGACTCAATATCCGTATGGATAATCCGGCACAGCTTGGAAGTGATCTGGTTGTGAATGCAGTAGCCGGGATCGCAGAATATCCTGTACCGCTTCTGATCCTGGATCTTGGAACAGCCAATACAGTCAGTGTGATTGACAAAAATAAAAATTATATCGGAGGAATGATCTATCCGGGAATCGGAGTGTCACTGGATTCACTGACGGCTCGTGCATCCCAGCTTGGAGGGATTGGGATTGAAGCACCGGAGCATATCATAGGAAAGAATACGGTAGAATGCATGAAGAGTGGAATTATCTACAGCAGTGCCGCAGCGATCGATGGAATTATTGACAGACTGCAGGATGAGCTGGAAGGGGAGGCCACCGTGATTGCGACAGGCGGACTTGCGAAGAAGATTGTGCCGCATTGTAAGAGAGAGATTATTTTGGATGATGATCTGTTGTTGAAAGGACTGGCGGTTATTTACAGAAAGAACCGGAAAGTTCAAAAGAGTAGAGAAGAAAAAAGAGATAAATTATGAGAAACCCGCTGCGATGGAAGTTCCATGAAGCAGCGGGTTTCTTTTTGGAAGGTTTATTATGTAAAGACAAAAGTCGTGCTGACAAAATAATCTTTATAAATGATCAATGGATCAAAGTTGCCCTACAGGCGGTCGCCACGCTTGATATATCCCGGTTTTTCCGGTGCTGCGATGACACGCTTTCCACGGATCAGGCGGGCATGCTTGTCTATTACGAGATTTTCAACATGGACACCCTTTCCGATGACTACATCGGCATTGATGACACAATTCTTAACAATTGCTCCTTCTTTGATGATACAGCCACGTCCGATGACAGAATTTTCAATCGTACCCTCGATCAGGCAACCGTTGGAAATAACGGAAGATTTCACTTCACTTCCATCAAAGTACTGCGTCGGGCAGGAATCATTTGTACGGGTGTAGATCGGCCAGTTATCATCGAAAAGATCTGTTGCTTTCTTGAGGTTGATCAGTTCCATATTTGCCCTCATAATAACTGTTGAAGTCAGTGATCGTAGCAAAGAATCCACGGTGAGAATAAGCACGAACATCCAGTTCTTCACATTCTTCACGTACGATATCAGCAAGTGTATACATGGAAGAAAGCTTATGAGCCTTCTGAACCAGTTCAAGGAACAGAGCTTTCTTCATTACATAAGTATCCATGAAGATATTTTTTTGCTCTTTGTATTTCCATGGTTCGGCTCAATGGAAAGAACTCCCTTCTGCTTGTTGATATCCAGTGCATGGCAATTCAGGAAATGATCCTTTGCATTATCTACGCTGTGATACATCAGTGTGATATCTGCACCTGATTCAATATGAGACTGAAGGAATGTATTATAATCTGCTGTATAGATCATATAACTTGGTGCAAGGACTACATATTCGGAATCAATCTCATCAAAGCAGTCAAAGTTCTCGATGTAAGCGGCAATATCTGTATTGTAGACATTGTTCTCTTCAATGGTCTCTGCAAAAAGAATGTTCAGCTTTCCACGCTTGGAGTTGATGTTGTAATGACGTCCTGTTCCGAGATGTTCTACGAGGGAACGAGGTTTTCTGCGGACGTAAACCTGCATTACATCAATCCCACTGTTACTCATATTAGAAATAGGAAAGTCGATCACGCGGTATCTTCCGAGGAAAGAAAAAGCTCCGATCGGACGATAATCCAGCATACCATTTACCTGTACGTCATTTCCTGCGAAATTAATAATTCCAAATGCTTTACTCATCTTACTCTTCCCCTTTACACGTTTTGCAACCAGTTCGATATTCTCACTGTCTGCACTGCCGACTACGGCATTCTTTCCGATCTTTACCTTATCGGCAACAAGTGCACGGGTTACGACTGCACCTTCAGCTACTTCAACACCCGGCATCAGGACGCTGTCAATGACTTTTGCACCGGCAGCAACTTTTTGCACCTGTAAAGAGAACTGAGTTCTTAACAGTTCCGTTGATGACACATCCCTGTGTGATGAAAGCTCTGTCAATATCAGCATCAGCACCGATAAACTGTGGAAGAGCAGTGACATCTTCTGTATAGATTTTCCAGGAAGAATCGTTCAGATCCAGTGCATTATTCTTGTTCAGAAGATCCATATTTGCTCCCAGAGGGAGTCGATGGTTCCTACATCTTTCCAGTAGCCTTTGAATTTATAGGCGAAAAGCGTCTTTTCATCTGCGAGCATGGTCGGGATAATATCCTTACCGAAGTCATGACTGGATTCAGGATTCTTCATATCTGCAAGGAGCATCTTACGGAGAAGCTTCCAGTTAAAGATATAAATACCCATAGAAGCAAGGTTGCTCTTTGGATGTTCAGGTTTTTCTTCAAATTCTACGATACGGCCTGTCTCATTTGTATTCATAATGCCAAAACGGCTGGCTTCTTTCATTGGTACTTCAATGACTGCAATGGTAGCATCTGCATTATTTGCTTTGTGGTACTCAAGCATTTTATCGTAATTCATTTTGTAAATATGATCTCCGGAAAGAATCAGGAGATACTCCGGAGAATAAGAATCGATAAAGTCGATATTCTGGGAGATTGCATCTGCAGTTCCTCTGTATACATCAAGTCCTGTATCTGCTTTCTCACGAGGAGGAAGTATGTAAACTCCACTATCCTTTGCATCGAGTCCCCATCTTCTTCCTGCAGCAGCATAGCTGTTGAGGAGAACAGATTCATACTGAGTGAGGACACCGACAATGTCAATACCACTATTTGCACAGTTGCTGAGCGGAAAGTCAATAATACGATATTTTCCACCATATGAAACGGCCGGTTTGGCCACTTTTTTTTGTCAGGTCGTGAAGTCTTGTACCACGTCCTCCTGCTAAAATCATAGCCAACATGTTATCTTGTTTCATATAAAGCCCTCTCTTTCATAATACTTCCATTTCATTATACTATTTTTTGTGATAATTTACCATAAAGTAAGTAAAATTTTTAAAAAATTTAGTAAATGTTAAGATGATGCGATAAAGATATTAAAACACAGAAAATACGCAGAGCGAGTTCCTGCCAGGTTTTTATTATTTGGTCAGTACTTCGACGCCGTCTTCCTTTACCAGTACCATGTACTCGATCTGTGCGGAAAGACCGTCATCGATCGTATAGACTGTCCAGTCGTTATCCTCGTCCACAAAAAAGTCAGGACTGCCTTCGTTGATCATAGGCTCGATGGTAAACATCATACCCGGAACGAGGAGCATCTCACTTCCCTTTGGTGTAACGTAACTTACGAAAGGATCTTCGTGAAATTCAAGTCCGATCCCGTGACCACCGATCTCTTCCACAACGGAATAACCATTCGCCTGTGCGTGCGTATTGATGGCATCGGCAATATCGCCCAGATGTCCCCATGGCTTTGCGGCTGCAAGTCCCCGCTGGACACACTCTTCCGTAACGCGTACAAGACGTTCGGCACGTTCAGAGACATTTCCCATCTTGAACATCCGGGATGCATCTGAAAAATATCCATTTAAAATAGTAGAAACATCTACATTAATAATATCTCCGTCCCGGATCATGATATTTTCATCCGGGATTCCGTGGCAGATCTCATTATTCAGTGAAGTGCATACGCTTTTCGGAAATCCCTGATAATTCAGAGGGTCTTAAGGGATTCCTCCATGCTCTGTCGTAAAACGGTAGACAATTTCATCGATCTCGGCTGTACTCATTCCGATACGGATGTGCTTTGCTACTTCATCCAGAACCGCTGTGTTAAGATCAGCACTTTTGCGGATCATTTCGATCTGTGCAGGAGTCTTGAGGATCGCTCTTGACGGAACGATCTCCCCGTGGTCTGCGTGAAGCTGTATTTTTTTCATCGATGGGCATATGGCATTTTTTATATTTTTGCCGCTGCCGCACCAACATGGTTCATTTCTTTCCATGATAGGATCTCCTCTTTCTTTTTTGTTGTGGTCTGTTCAATGAGTTAGTTGCAGTTTACTCTCACAATCTATATCATACCAAGAAGTTAGAAAAATGTATACCCAATTTGACCTTTTTTCTGTCGGGAAGAAGAGAAGAAGTATGACATTTTTCGACAAAAAAGTTATATAATACTTGCCCTGAAGAGGAAAATATAGTACCATTTAGATTTAGAATGGGAAGGAGAAAATCATATGTGGTATTGGGTCGTAATGGCAGTACTGGTGATCGGATGTATTGCATTACTGAGCGGAACATTTTTCAGTATAAAGAAAAATAAGGCAGAGGAGGCTGCGGAGCGGGCAGAAGCCAGAAAAAAAAAAGCGGAAGAGCCAGGGAAATGCAGAAGAAGCACAGCAGCCGGGAGAGAGACGGAAAAGAGCAGATGGTGGACGGCAGAGCAGCCAGGGTGCAGAGAACGGGCGGCAGCAGGATGCACAGGCACGTCGGGAAGAAGCACGCAGGGTGCAGGCAGAGCAGAGAAAAAGCGGAAAAAAAAACGCCGCCAGTGGAAAGTAATCCTGGAAGACCTGGATTCGTGGACAAAGTACAGTTTTATTTTTTTACAGTAATATTGGGATCGGAAGAGCAGAGTCGGGACAGGGCTATGAAAGATATCTTTCATTATCAGAAGATGGAAGAGTATCCAAGAAGCATTGTGTGATCGTTCACAGAGGCGATAAGTTATATCTGAAAGATGAAGGATCAAGGAACGGAACTTATCTGAACGGGGGAAGCGGTGACAAGGCCGGTTGTTCTTCAGAAGGATGATGTGATCGGGCTTGGCAAACCAGACTTGAGATATTGAATATTTTACGGGAGAGCGAATAAGGCTCTCCCCTTTTTATTTCCTTTGACACGTTACTGAAGCGTAGAACATTCCGTCCCCGGATTCAAGTCTGCATACACCGTGGTATTTTTCTGTGATGATTTTCACTGATTGCGTGCCGAGTCCATGTCCCTTATGTTTGGTCGAGATGAAGTCACTGTCACCGGTATACCTGAGTGAACCGGTGAAAGTGTTGTCTACCGCCCCGCTGGCATAAAAAGAACGTTTGGCTGTATTCTGCATATAGTGAAATATAATGTCAGACCGGGAGTGAATGAAATGAATCAGAAACTGCCTTATTATATGGCTTATCCGATGCCGCTTGCTTATGATGATGAACGGGTGGAGAGAATGGATCTGGAATATATGAAGAGCCTTTATCCGGCTCTTGCAAAGAGGATTCTTCCTTATATAGAAGAGGAATGTGACCGGATGGAATATGGGAACAGTGTCATCTATGATGAGTATCCGGATATCGGCTGCAATTACGGATGATGTGTGGAAGAATTTATGAAAATGTAAGAAAAAAATGAGGAAAGATATCTTGAAATTGAAAAAAGATGCACAGTTGAAAGATCTGATCGAGCTTATGTTATATCAGGAATTGTACAATCGAAGATGCCGGAATCGCAGGACACGGAATCAATTTTATATAAACGGCAGTTTTTAGACCGTTTAAACGGAGGATCAGCCTGGCGGTATACTTGTATGAAATATGAATTATGTGCTATAATCCGCTTATATTATAGATGCCAGGGTCAAAAGGTCTAAATCCACATGAGCTTGCTCATAAGTGGATGAAAGACCTTGGGGCCCCAATATGAGCCTAAAAGTGGGATGACAATCCCACGATATGCGAATAATTGGGAGGATTGTGGGAGTGCAAAGCACGGAACAATCCGTAGGCATCATAGTTGGGGGCTTTTTGACCCCACATCATATTATAGATAACAGTCCTGAAAAGGAAGAGCGTGACCGGGAGGAAGGGACAGAATACATATGAAAGAAAATCTTATATTTATCGGGATGCCGGCTGTAGGGAAAAGTACGGTCGGTATTGTAGTTGCCAAGAGGCTTGGAATGAACTTTATTGATTCAGACCTTCTGATACAGGAACAAGAAGGAAAGCTGCTCCGGGAGATCATTGCAGAGGTGGGAGATGACGGATTCCTTAAGATCGAGAATCAGGTCAACCGGGATATTCAGTGTGAGAATGCAGTGATCTCACCCGGCGGAAGTGTTATTTACTGTGAAGAAGCAATGGAACATTTTAAAGAAATCGGAAAGATTGTATATCTGAAGGCTTCTTATCAGACAATAAAGAAGAGGATCAGAAATCCGAAAAAAAGAGGGGTCGTGCTGAAAGAAGGACAGACATTGAAAAATCTGTATGATGAGCGTGTGGGTTATTTTGAAAAGTATGCGGATATCACGATTGATGAGGATGGCTGTCAGATCGAAGAGACGATCGATAATGTGATCCGGGCCGTTGAGGGGAGAAGCCTGAAAAGCAGCAGGAATGATGCACCGGGAAAAAGGGGATTCCATAAAGAACAATTTTGTGGTATAGTTATATATGGAATAGACCGTTAAGAGTTCCTGCTATATATTTGCAGTGAACGATGGGGCCCGTCTTGAGGGAGTCGGGCAGCAGGGAATGGGGAATGCGGCAGCAGGCTGCGGACGGTATGCATTGACCTATGGGGAGATAATAAAATAAGATTATTGAGGTGTGAAATGGAACAATATATCATAAAAGGCGGCAATCCGCTGGTAGGGGAAGTTGAGATTGGTGGTGCCAAGAATGCCGCTTTAGGTATCCTTGCAGCAGCGATCATGGCAGATGAGCCGGTATTGATCGAGAACCTTCCGGATGTGAATGATATTAACGTGATGCTGGAAGCCATCGAAGGGATCGGGGCTATGGTTCAGCGTATTGACAGGCATACGGTGAAGATTAACGGAAGCACGATCGGAGATTTTAGCATTGATTATGATTATATCAAGAAGATCAGAGCATCCTATTACCTTCTGGGAGCATTGCTGGGCAAGTATAAGAGAGCGGAAGTGGCACTTCCGGGAGGCTGTAATATCGGAAGCAGACCCATCGACCAGCATCTGAAAGGTTTCCGGGCTTTAGGGGCAGATGTAGATATTGAGTACGGAAAGATCGTTGCAGAGGCAGAGCATCTGAAAGGAACGCATCTGTATTTCGATGTGGTAACGGTTGGAGCAACAATCAATGTGATGATGGCAGCAGCAATGGCTGATGGTATCACGATCATGGAGAATGTTGCAAAAAGAGCCTCATGTTGTTGACGTGGCAAATTTCTTGAACAGTATGGGAGCCAACATTAAAGGCGCAGGTACGGACGTAATTAAGATCCGCGGAGTGAAGTCACTTCATAAAGCAGAGTATTCTATCATTCCGGATCAGATCGAGGCGGGGACATTTATGTTTGCTGCAGCAGCGACCCGTGGAGATGTGACGGTTCTGAATGTGATTCCGAAGCATCTTGACGCGACCATTTCAAAGCTGATCGATATCGGCTGTGAAGTGGAAGAATCTGACGATGCAGTCCGTGTAGTGGCAAAGGGCAGGCTGAAGAGTACGCAGGTTAAGACACTGCCTTATCCAGGCTATCCGACAGACATGCAGCCTCAGATCGGTGTAGTACTTGCACTTGCAAGTGGAACAAGTACGATCACAGAGAGTATTTTTGAGAATCGCTTTAAGTATCTTGATGAGCTTGCACGTATGGGGAGCGAATATCAAGGTAGAAGGTAATTCTGCTACGATCGAGGGCGTGGAGAAGTTTTCAGCAGCCAGAGTCAGTGCACCCGATCTTCGTGCAGGGGCAGCGTTATGTATTGCCGGACTTGCAACAGACGGTATTACGATCATTGATGATATTGTCTATATCCAGAGAGGCTATGAGAGATTTGAAGAAAAAACTGAGAAGTCTCGGTGGAATCATCGAGAAAGTATCCAGTGAAAAAGAGATACAGAAGTTTCGCCTGAAGGTAGGGGTGAAGAAAGAAGCAGTCGTTTCCAAATAGGAACGGCTGCTTTTTTGTATGGTGGATAATTCTATGTATAATTTTGAGAACTCAAAAGATGTAATTGCGTAAGCGAAAATCTAATGATATAATAAAAATCAAGATAAAAGGACTATTTGACGTGATAATTGGAGGAAATGACATGTCAGAAAATCAAGTGAAAATAACTTATAAACCTTTATGGAAGTTGTTGATTGATAGGGATATGACAAAACGGAATTAAGAAAGAAAACACAGATAGCACCAAGTACATTTACAAAATGAATAATGATCAACAAGTATCTTTAGATATTCTAGCTAGGATATGTGTTGAATTGAAATGTGGCTTTGATGATATTGTGGAAATAGAACGATAGCGATATTGCAAAATAAAAAGAAACATATACAAATAAATATAGCAGGGTGCTAATGGAAAGGAATTTATAAATGGCAATTCAAAATAATGCTAACATTGGATTTGAAAAACAAATATGGGATGCGGCTTGTGTTCTTTGGGGGACACATTCCGGCGGCAGAATATAGAAAGGTTATCGTAGGACTTATTTTTCTGCGTTACATATCAAGTGCATTTGAAAAACGATATCAACAGCTTCTTGATGAGGGTGATGGTTTTGAAGATGATAAGGATGCATACGCGGAAGATAATATTTTCTTTGTACCAGAGGATGCCCGTTGGAGCAAGATTTCTTCTGCTACATATACTCCAGAAATCGGTACGGTTATCGACGATGCAATGAGAGCTATTGAAAAGGAAAATACAACTCTTAAAAATGTGCTGCCAAAGAATTATGCGAGTCCAGATTTGGATAAGCGAGTATTAGGGCGAGGTTGTTGATCTTTTCACTAATATGGATATGGGAGATACAGAAGAAAGCAAAGATCTTCTTGGCAGAACATATGAGTATTGTATTCAGCAGTTTGCAGCATACGAAGGTGTTAAGGGTGGCGAGTTCTATACTCCTGCAAGTATTGTTAAAACAATCGTTACTATTTTGAAACCATTTAAAAATTGTCGTGTATATGACCCATGTTGTGGTTCAGGTGGTATGTTTGTTCAGAGTGCAAAGTTTATTCAGGCACATAGTGGTAAGCGTGGCGAAATTGCAGTTTATGGTCAGGAGTCTAACGCTGATACTTGGAAGATGGCAAAAATGAATATGGCTATTCGTGGTATCGATGCGGATTTTGGACCTTATCAGGCAGATACGTTTTTCAATGATTTACATAAAACACTTAAAGCTGATTTTATTATGGCAAATCCGCCATTCAATCTTTCAAACTGGGGACAAGATAAATTAAAAGATGATGTTAGATGGAAATATGGAACACCGCCAGCAGGAAATGCCAACTATGCGTGGATTCAGCATATGATACATCATCTTGCACCAAACGGAAAAATAGGTCTTGTGCTTGCTAATGGAGCTTTATCGTCTCAGTCTAGTGGTGAGGGAGAAATCAGAAAGAATATTATTCAGGCTGATCTTGTAGAAGGTATCGTTGCATTGCCTACGCAGTTATTTTACAGCGTTACAATTCCGGTTACTCTTTGGTTTATTTCTAAGAACAAAAAGCAGAAAGGTAAAACTTTATTTATAGATGCCCGAAAGATGGGTTATATGGTTGATCGCAAGCACAGAGATTTTACTGATGAAGATATTCAGAAGTTGTCTGATACATTTACAGCATTTCAAGATGGTACGCTTGAAGATGTGAAAGGATTCTGTGCTGTAGTAGATCTTCAAGAAATTGAAAAGCAGGACTTTATTCTGACACCTGGTAGATATGTTGGTATTGAAGAAGCCCCGGACGATGGAGAACCATTTGAAGAAAAAGATGACACGCCTTACATCAGAACTTTCAGATATGTTTGCAAAGTCACATGAGTTGGAAGAAGAAATTCGTAAGAAACTGGGGGGCGATTGGGTATGAAATGTAAGTTGTCTGATATTTGTGTTTTTCGTAAAGGGAAAGTTGACATTTCAAATCTTACCTTGAAAACATATATATCTACTGAAAACATGCTGCCAAACAAAGGTGGGATTGCAGAGGCAAGTTCTCTTCCAACAGTTCAGTTAACTCAGGAATATAAAAAAGGAGATGTTCTTGTTTCTAATATCAGACCATATTTTAAGAAAATATGGAGAGCGAAGCATGATGGCGGTTGTTCAAATGATGTTTTAGTATTTCAAGGAAACTCTAACATAGATGGAGAATTTCTTTATTATGTACTTGCTAATGATAATTTTTTTTTGCTTATTCAATGGCAACTTCAAAAGGCACAAAAATGCCAAGAGGGGATAAAACTTCAATAATGCAATATGACGTGCCAAAATTTGAAATAAATATTCAAAAAAGAATCGCAGGTATTCTGAGGTCATTAGATGAGAAAAATTGAATTGAATATTGCAATAAACAATAATTTAGTGGTTTAAGTTTCTATCCTTTATCAAGTCGTGGTTTTTGAAGATTTTGAACTCAAAATGGTGTTTGTCCCGAGAATTGGCGTCCCCATTTTTCAAGAGCTTTCAGCGATTGCAAATATTGCAAGCGGAAAACGCCCACCTGTAAAGTCAGACATTTGTAATGAAGAAACGCCTATTTATATTGTTGGTGCGGCATCCGTTATGGGATTTTTCTGAAGCAAACCACACAGATAGAATTCTCGTTACCGGTCGAGTAGGAACACACGGCGTTATTCAAAGATTTAATACTCCTTGCTGGACTTCTGATAATACACTTGTAATAACAAGTCCTTGTTACAATTTACTAATCAAATTCTGCACAGAATTGATTATTCATCAATGAATCGAGGTTCAACGCAACCACTTATCACACAGGGAGATATGAAAAAGGTTGTAGTATTAGTTCCTGACGAACATACACTTGCAAAATTCGATAATTTGCAGGTTCATTGATGGCTAAATGGGAAGCAAATAATAAAGAAAATGTCAAACTTGCTTCACTAAGGATAAAACACCATTACCAAAACTTATGTCCGGCGAAACTTGATGTCTCAGAACCATCGAAACTCTAAACCACTAAATTATTGTTTAGCATATAACATATCCTATAACTTCCGTGGGTGGCGGGAGTTAATATCAGGGGACTTCCGCCCCATAGTCGTTCTCTAAGAATATTCAAAGGAGAATTGACTGTGAAACAAGATTTAATCAAGGATGTTATTCAGGGAATGTTGCCTTACCTGAACAACGCACAAAATGAAAAATTGCAAGAGGTGTTGAAATACACCTTTGCAAATTATGAGGTAACGGAAAATCAAAGCAAAGAGAAATACTCGGAGCAGAACTATGTAGAACTGTTTCTATCGGCAAAGAGAATTGAGGGCTGTTCCGAGAAATCTCTTAAATATTACAAAGCAACTATCGAAGCTATGCTCTGTGAACTCAAAAAAAGATGTCAAACACATAGTTACAGACGACATCAGAGGATACCTAACGGAATATCAGGAAAAAGAAAAAATCAAGCAAGGTTACGATTGACAATATCCGTCGTATTCTCTCCAGCTTCTTCTCTTGGTTAGAGGACGAGGATTACATACTGAAAAGTCCGGTAAGACGCATACACAGAGTAAAAACCGGTACTAACATTAAGGAGACATACTCCGATGAAGCGTTAGAGCTTATGAGGGATAACTGTACAGAGCTTAGAGATTTGGCGATTATTGATATGCTTGCGTCAACCGGAATGCGTGTCGGCGAAATGGTATTGCTCAACCGAAATGATATTGATTTCAATGAAAGAGAATGTATCGTGTTTGGTAAAGGCAGTAAGGAGCGAGTAGTCTATTTTGACGCTCGCACAAAGATACATTTGCAGAACTACTTGGATAGCAGAACGGACGACAATCCGGCACTGTTTGTTTCGTTGAAATCGCCACACGAAAGATTAAAAATCGGCGGCGTTGAAGTCCGTCTGAGAGAATTTGGAAAGCAATTAGGACTCAATAAGGTACACCCGCATAAATTTAGGCGTACACTTGCAACCGTAGCAATAGATAAAGGAATGCCCATTGAGCAGCTTCAACAGCTCTTGGGGCATAGAAAGATAGATACGACCTTGCAATACGCAATGGTAAAAACAGAGCAATGTTAAGATTGCCCACCGAAAATACATTGGATAGAGAGGAAAAGACTATGGCTGAATGGCAGACAGTTCGACTTGGAGAAATAGTTAAGACTAATCAAAGTACATATTCTCCAAAAGAAAATTGGCAGTTTGTAAATTACTTGGATACCGGAAATATCACAATGAATAAAATTGATGAAATTCAGTATATTAACACGGCTAAAGATAAACTGCCAAGCAGAGCAAGAAGAAAGGTTAAAACAAATAGCATTATCTACTCGACTGTAAGACCAAATCAATTACACTATGGAATTATCAAGGAACAGCCTGATAACTTCTTTAGTATCGACAGGTTTTACAGTAATTGATGTTAATTACGACAAGGCTGTGCCTGATTTCATTTATTATGCTTTGACCAAACAAGAGGTCACAGAACAACTTCAAGCTATTGCTGAACAAAGTGTATCAGCGTATCCTTCTCTAAAACCTTCGGATATAGAAAATTTAGAGCTTATGCTTCCTGATAAAAAAACGCAGGAAAGAATTGTTGCTACACTAAGGTCGATAGATGAAAAAATTAAAGAGAATAATGCGATAAACAATAATTTAGTGGTTTAAGTTCGATATCTGAGACATCAAATCGTGGACATAAGACTTTGAAATATTTGTCTCTGATTTCAGCTAAAACTTTATTTCTCTTGTTTTTTGAAAGAATCATAGAGAAAAAAGGCTGTACTAATCCGTCAAATTTTTTTGTCAAGACTTCCTCGGTAGGCAAATATGTTGGATAGTTCTTTAGAATATCCGTTTTCAAATTTGTGAAAACACTACCATTACCAAGTGCAATTAGATTGTCTCGAATGTGTTTGAAATAAAGATACAGATACTCATTTGAAAACTTTGATGACGGAAAATAGAGCCAACCGTCGTGTATACAAGTTCTATATCAAGTATCTTAGGTAAATGAGGGTGTGGCACTATTTGATAAAACCAAACTTCCTGATTTAAGGTAAACAGTTTTTTTTTGAAACCAGCCTCAAACTATGATGTATTCCTTAATTTCATTGATGAAAATGGGGAGCTAATACTAGATTGCATCAGATATTTTCAGCCAATGAAATCCGCTATCTGACAAAAAGTTTTCCGGATTTTATGTCGAGATATCGAACCACCACGTAAATTTCAAAGTTATGAACCACGATTTGAAAAGAGCCATACTTGTTGCTCTAAATTTTTGTTTACCATACTTGAGTGTTTTGGTTAGTTGCAACAATTGCTATTTCATCGCTTGTAGTCTTAGTTACTGTATCTGTTGTCAAGATAGTGATAAAAGCGAAGGGAGATGACGCCATGGGAAGTAAAGTGAAAGAATTCGTAAGTGTAGTTTTTGATATTTTATATACTATGAGCGCTAATTTGGCAGGGGGTGCACTGCTAGCCAAAACACTTCAAAGGATAATCGTTTAGTTTGCAAAGGAGTAGATAAAGTGGCATATAAAGTGGCATATAAAGAAATTGATGAATCGAATATAATATTGATTAATTCGGTTAGTTCTTTTATTGAAATGATAAAACAGGTAAAAGAGACTAAGGAAGTTCAAGACGGAACTTCTACTGAACTATATTTCAGAGGTCAAGAGACTGAATTTTGGGATATTGAGCCGAGTATATTTAGAGATGATATGTTAAGCATTGAACATAAATTGATGCAAATACCATTGCAGAAATCACCAACGGAATTCAGGGAGTTGAATTCGATGTTTGATCTTATGACTAAGTACCAGCATTATGGGATGTGTACTGTCTTTTTAGATTTGACTACGAATCCGTTGGTTGCACTCTATTTCGCATGTAAAAAAAGCATGGTGTAGTAAAATATGTTACAAAAAGAAGGAGGAGAGGTAGAAAAAGAACCATATGGAGTGATTTATTCCACGGATAATACTACTCATCTCAATCCACAGATCTTGAAATTCAAATCGTGTCTGCTTTAGCAAGTTATGATTTGGAAAAAGAAAATACTTTGTCGGCTGTTCTTGAAAGACTATATTATGACCGGATTATAGACAAGAGAACAAAGGACAATTGGCTAGTAAATTACAGAGATTTTGTAAAAATAATACAAAATAACTATATGGTAATGCCGACTTATACAAATGAAAGATTGAGAAAGCAAAGCGGAGTATTTTTACTGACAAGTCTATTTTCTTTTTAATAAAGAAAAATGAACTCAAGAATTCCGTTATATCAAAAGCGAAGGGAAAATTAAAAGAAGAATTTAACGATACGTGTTTTTATATTTCAGGAGAAGATAAAGAAACTATTTTAAAGGAACTTGATCTGTATAACATAAATGAAGCTACATTGTTTCCTGAATTAGAGCATCAACTAAGTTACATAAAATATGCGAATCGTAATCAGGTTAATCCTGTTGCAGATTTTACAAAATATGAGGAAGAATCTGCAAGCAATAAGCAGGATATAGGTGTAAAACAACCGGAACTTGAACAATACATTCTTGACAATTTTGATAATCAATTTAAAGGGATTATTGGAGAAGAAGATGTTAAGGAAGTATTAAACATAATAAAAGAGCATTTTACTGTTGATTGGTATAAGCGTAATCCAATACTCAGTAAAATGAATATGTCTATTACAGGATATTATTTGAAAAAATGTCAGTCCAGAGATATTGCGAAGAAAAAAGGCGGAACAGGTTATGACATTATTGAAACAAATGGTTGAGAAATTTATTACATCGATGAATGAAAGAGGTGAATAAAGTGTCGGCTAATTATACGGAAACTAATTATGAAAATTCAGTTATAGAGTTATTTAGAAATGATTTAGACTATGAATATATTTATAATCGGATATAGAAAGAGATTTTTACAGTCCATTATATGAGGAAGTTCTACTTAACTCCCTGTATCGTCTGAACAGAGGTCTGCCTGATGATGCTATTCAGGATGCTTTATTCAAACTTAAAAAATTTTGAAAATGGAGAACTGGTGCAAAAAAATGCTGCATTTATGGACTATCTGCAAAACGGCATTCCAGTAAGATATTTTGCAGAGGGTGAGGAGCGTTCCTCTATCGTTTATCTTGCTGACTATAAAAATCCTGACAATAATTCCTTTATCGTAGCCAATCAGTGGACTTTCATTGAAAACAGCAATAAGCGTCCCGATGTAATTCTCTTTTTAAATGGCTTGCCGGTTGTATTAGTTGAGTTGAAGTCCCCTTCTCGTGAAGAAACGGACGTTTCCGAAGCATATAGACAGATTCGTAATTATATGCAGGAAATCCCATCTATGTTTATTTATAATGCTATCTGCGTTATGAGCGATCAGCTTACAACAAAAGCAGGAACGATTACTTCCGGCGAAGACCGCTTCATGGAGTGGAAAACGAAAGATGGAGATTATGAGAATACACAGTTTGCACAGTTTGATACTTTCTTTGAGGGAATGTTTGAGAAAGAACGCCTGCTTGACATTATCAAGAACTTCATTTGCTTTTCAAATGAGGGTATTAACTCATTCAAAATTCTTGCAGGATATCACCAGTATTTTGCAGTCAAAAAAGCAATTGAATCCACCAAACATGCTACTGTTACAGATGGTAAGGGAGGCGTGTTCTGGCATACACAAGGAAGTGGGAAGTCACTTTCTATGGTATTCTATGCACATTTATTACAAGAAGCATTGGATAGTCCAACGATAGTTGTTATGACCGATAGAAATGATCTTGATGATCAGCTTTATGGACAATTTGCAAAGTGTAAAGAATTCTTAAGACAAGAGCCGATACATGCTGAAAGCAGAGAAAACTTAAAGTCTTTGCTTGCCGGCAGACAGGCAAATGGTATTATTTTCACTACAATGCAGAAGTTTGAAGAATCTCACGAAGCATTGTCGGAGCGAAACAATATCATTGTTATGGCGGATGAAGCACACAGAGGGCAATATGGACTAGCGGAAACTGTTGATGCCAAAACTGGTAAGATAAAAATTGGAACAGCACGAATTATCAGAAATACTCTGCCTAATGCTACATATATAGGATTTACAGGTACTCCTATTTCATCAAAAGACCGCAGCACTCGTGAGGTGTTTGGAGATTATATCGACATTTATGATATGACACAGGCGGTTGAGGATGGAGCAACACGCCCTGTTTATTATGAAAGCCGTGTTATTAAGCTTAATCTTGATGAAGATACTCTTAAGTTGATTGATAGTGAATATGACATTATGGCTGAAAATGCTGATGGAGAAGTAGTTGAGAAAAGCAAGCATGAACTTGGTAAGATGGAAGCTGTTCTTGGCAATGATAATACTATCAATTCCCTTGTCTGTGATATTCTTGACCATTATGAGAATAACAGGGAGAATCTTTTAACAGGAAAGGCAATGATTGTTGCTTATTCTCGTCCTGTTGCAATGAAGATATACAAGCGTATCTTAGAACTTCGTCCTGCATGGACTGAGAAAGTTGGAGTTGTTATGACTTCTGGTAATAATGATCCGGAAGAATGGAGAAAGATTATTGGCAATAAACATCATAAGGATGAACTTGCTAAGAAATTCAAAGATAATAACAGCACTATGAAGATAGCAATTGTTGTTGATATGTGGCTGACAGGCTTTGATGTTCCTTCACTTGCAACTATGTATGTTTATAAACCAATGTCTGGACATAATCTTATGCAGGCTATAGCTCGTGTAAATCGTGTATTTCGTGATAAAGAAGGCGGACTTGTTGTAGATTATGTTGGAATTGCTTCTGCATTGAAACAAGCAATGAACGATTATACTTCTCGTGATAAAAAGAATTATGGTGATACTGATGTCGCAAAGGTAGCATATCCGAAGTTCTTGGAAAAGCTTTCAGTTTGTCGGGATATGTTCCACGGATATGATTACTCGAAGTTTATAGGTGGAACAGACCTTGAAAGAGCAAAGACTATCAGCGGTGCTGTCAACTTTATTATGGGCAGAGAAAAAGTTGATGAAAAGGACTCTTTTGTAAAAGAAGCTCTTATGCTGCATCAGGCATTGTCACTTTGCTCTTCTCTGGTTGATGAAGAAAGTAGATTTGAAGCAGCATTCTTTGAATCGGTGCGTGTCCTTGTCCTTAGACTGACTAATACAGGAGTTGGGAAGAAGATCTCTTTCCAGAAATGAATGCAAGAATAAATGAGCTTTTAAAGCAGAGTATCAAGAGTGATGGAGTTATCAATCTTTTCTCAGATATCAAAGAAGAATTTTCACTGTTTGACCCGAAGTTCCTAGAAGAAGTAGCAAACATGAAAGAAAAGAATCTCGCGGCTGAACTTCTGAAAAAATTGATTGCAGAACAGGTTTCAGTATATCGCAGAACTAATGTAGTTAAATCTGAGAAGTTTAGTGAAATTATGCAGCGTTCGCTTAATGCGTATCTTAATGGTATGTTGACAAATGAAGAAGTTATTGAGGAAATGCTGAATCTTGCAAAACAGATTGCAGCAGCCAGAAAGGAAGGTGACCAGCTTGGGCTTACTGCTGATGAGCTTGCCTTTTATGATGCATTAACGAAGCCACAGGCAATAAAGGATTTCTATGAAAAATGAAGAATTGATAGCAATTACAAAAGAACTTGCGGACACTCTACGAAGAAATAAAACAATTGACTGGCAGAAACGAGAATCAGCAAGAGCAAAAATGCGTATGCTTATAAAGAAATTGTTGAAAAGCATAAATACCCGCCGGAGGGTATGGATGATGCTGTTCAGACCGTAATGACACAGTGCGAGCTTTGGACAGATAATAATGATATGGGAGAAGAAAAGGTTGTAAACTTTCGAGACAAATCAATATCATATGCTCAATCAAACTATGCACCCATGATGGTTGCTGAAAGCACAGCAACACATGAAACAAAGAAATAAAAGGAAGTGACATTTATGGACATAAAGCAGCTAATCGGCGAAGCTACAGATTACGATAAAAAGGTTGCACTTGAGATAAAGAAACCTAAAAGCTGGTGCAAGAGCGTCAGTGCATTTGCAAATTGCTATGGTGGTAAGCTGGTATTTGGTGTGGCAAATGATGATGAGCTGGTTGGACTTGCAGATGCTGAAGGTGATGCAGAGAAAATAAGTGAAGTAATAAAAACACACCTTAATCCAATACCGGAGTTTAAGCTTTCATTTGAAAAAGAGAAAGACAAGATATTTGTTATTGTAGAGGTTATGAAGGGGCAGCAGACACCATACTATTATGAGGGAGACGGACAACTTGTCGCATTTATGCGTATAGGAAATGAAAGTGTTCCGGCGACTCCTTCACAACTAAGAGAACTGGTTCTTCGTGGTAGCGGTGAAAGCTATGATAGCCTGAAATCAAGGTATGATTTTAGCAATATGTCTTTCACAAAATTAAAATCGGTGTATAAACAGAGAACAGGAAATACATTTGAAGATACAGATTATGAATCTTTTGGATTGGTTGATGAAAAAGGGAATCTGACGAATGCTGGAGCACTTCTGGCAGATGAATCACCTGTGCGTCATTCCAGATTATTTTGTACAAGGTGGAATGGACTTACGAAGGCATCTGGTATAGTAGATGCACTTGATGATAAGGAATATACTGGCAGTCTTGTCACGCTATTACAGGCAGGAACGGATTTTGTCAGAAATAATTCCAAGAAAGCATGGCGTAAGGTTGGTGACGGCAGAATTGAAATGCCAGATTATCCGGATCGTGCAGTACTGGAAGGTGTAGTAAATGCATTAATTCATAGAAACTATATGGAGATAGGCAGTGAAGTTCATATAGATATGTTCGATGATAGAATTGAAATATATTCACCCGGTGGAATGGTAAGTGGAATATCTCTTGAGGGGAAAAGATCTATTGAAAATTCCATCAAAGCGAAGAAATCCGATATTAGCTGATATATTCAGCCGCTTGAAGTACATGGAGCGTAGAGGTAGTGGATTTAAGAAAATATTGGCAGACTACGAGGGACAGGTTGAATTTGATGAGTCCAAGATGCCTGTCTTTGATGCGAGATAATGATGATTTTACATTGACTTTGTATAATCTGAATTATGGATCTGGTTATATAACACAGTCAAATGAAAATGTCATAGAAAATGTCATAGAAAATGTCATAGAAATTTCGGAAGAAAAAATGAAGCAGTTAATGCCAGAGTATTCTAAGAAGAAACTTACTAAAGCATGTGAGATTCTGAAAATGATTTCGGAAAAACCCAATATTTCTATTGATGAATTAAGAATAGCCTTAGATGTTACGGATAGAACGATTGCAAGATATATATCAGAATTAAAGGATAAGGGTATCATAGAACGAAAAGGTCCAGATAATGGTGGAAAATGGAAAATTAAGTAAGCGAATGACAGTAAATTAAGCATTTAATGTGGAACAAATTTTTTGCTCAAAAATATTCCGAAGTTAGATAAATTAAAAAACATATAAAACATAGTTGACAGATAGGTATTCGCAGTGTATAATGCAACTCATAAAACATACCAACCAAGTAGGAAAAAAAGAAAGAGAGGATATATATTATGGCGGCTATTTATAAAGGAACTTTAGGACTGATCGGAAATACACCGCTCGTTGAGCCGGTGAACCTTGAAAAAGAGCTGGGACTGGAAGCTACGATTCTTGTTAAGCTTGAGTATCTCAATCCGGCTGGAAGCGTAAAGGATCGTGTAGCAAAAAGCCATGATTGAAGACGCAGAAGAAAAAAAAGGACTTTTAAAAAGAAGGTTCAGTGATCATTGAGCCAACATCAGGAAATACAGGAATCGGTCTTGCATCGATCGCAGCGGCAAAGGATACAGAATCATCCTTACCATGCCTGAGACGATGAGCGTTGAGAGAAGAAATATCCTGAAAGCATACGGAGCAGAGATCGTTCTGACAGAAGGAGCAAAAAGGAATGAAGGGAGCGATCGCAAAAAGCGGAGGAGCTTGCAAAGGAAATCCCGAACAGCTTTATCCCGGACAGTTCGTAAACCCGGCAAATCCGAAGATGCACAGAGAGACAACCAGACCGGAGATCTGGAACGATACAGACGGAAAGGTAGACATCTTTATCGCAGGAGTCGGAACAGGCGGAACACTGACAGGTGTTGGTGAATATCTGAAGTCTCAGAACCCGGATGTGAAAATTGTAGCACTTGAGCCTGCATCTTCCCCGGTTCTTTCCCAAGGAAAAGCCGGAGCACATAAGATCCAGGGAATCGGAGCAGGATTTGTACCGGATGTACTGAATACAAAGGTTTACGATGAAGTATATAAAGCAGATAACGAAGAAGGATTTGCAACAGCGAAACTTCTGGCAAAGCATGAAGGAATCCTCGTAGGTATTTCTTCAGGAGCAGCTCTTTCAGGAGCAATCGCACTTTGCAAAGAGACCGGAGAACAAAGGTAAGACCATCGTAGCCCTGCTGCCGGACAGCGGAGACAGATACTACTCTACACCACTCTTCACAGAGTAAGTGATACGAAGATTGTTACAGGATATTGATTATAAAAAAGAAACCTTATAACAGACAAAATAAAAAGATAAAAAGGAGAACAGACCGATGGCAAAATTAGAGAGAAAAGACAGAAAATTCAGGTTTGAAACACTTCAGCTTCATGTGGGACAAGAAGAAGCAGATCCGGCATCTGATGCCAGAGCAGTACCGATTTACCAGACAACATCTTATGTATTCCGTAACAGCCAGCATGCAGCAGACCGTTTTGGACTGAAAGATGCAGGTAACATTTACGGACGTCTGACAAACTCTACACAAGACGTATTCGAAAAAGAGAATCGCAGCACTTGAAGGTGGTTCAGCAGCACTTGCAGTTGCTTCCGGAGCTGCCGCAATTTCATACACAATCGAGAACCTGGCTCAGAAGGGCGACCACATCGTATCTGCAAAAAATATCTACGGAGGATCTTTTCCTTCTTGAGCATACACTTCCGAACTACGGAATCACAACAACATTCGTTGATGTATTTGATCTTGAAGAAGTAGAGAACGCAATTCAGGATAACACAAAAGCTGTTTACATCGAGACTCTCGGAAATCCGAACTCTGATGTAGTAGATATTGAAGAAGCTCTTGCAAATATCGCACATAAGCATAAAATCCCGCTTGTTGTAGATAACACATTTGCAACACCTTACCTTGTAAGACCAATCGAATATGGTGCAGATATCGTTGTTCATTCTGCAACTAAATTCATCGGTGGACATGGTACAACAATCGGAGGTGTGATCGTTGAAGGTGGAAAATTTTGACTGGGAGGCTTCAGGAAAATTCCGTCACTGACAGAGCCTAATCCGAGCTACCATGGAATCAGCTTCACAAAGGCCTGCGGGACCGGCTGCATTTGTTACAAAGATCAGAGCAATCCTCTTAAGAGATACAGGAGCACAATTTCACCGATCAGCTCATTCATTTTCCTTCAGGGACTTGAAACACTGTCACTTCGTGTTGAACGCCATGTAGAGAATGCACTGAAAGTTGTAGAATACTTGAACAACCATCCACAGGTAGAGAGAGTCCATCATCCATCTGTATCCGGATCCGAAGCAGCAGGAACTTTACAAGAAATATTTCCCGAATGGCGGTGGATCAATCTTTACATTCGAGATCAAAGGGAGATGCAGCAAAGGCTCAGGAGTTTATCGATAATTTGGAGCTCTTCTCCCTCCTTGCAAATGTGGCTGATGTTAAATCTCTGGTTATCCATCCGGCTACAACCACCCACAGCCAGTGCACAGAAGAAGAGCTTCTGGATCAGGGTAATCAAACCAAATACGATCCGTCTTTCTACGGTACTGAAAATATTGATGATATCATTCAGGGATCTTCAGGAAGGCATAAACTGAGGGCATTTAAGAAATTCAAAAAATGAAATTATCGAAAAAAAAAGCAGATATGGACTGCGTGCATTGATCGATCTTGCCGTAAATTCAAGAACCGAGCAGGTTTCACTTGGAAGTATCGCACAGAGAAATGATATTTCGGCACAGTACCTGGAGCATGTATTTTCGGGACTCCGTAAAGCACATATTGTGAAAAGTATCAAGGGGTCACAGGGCGGTTATTTCCTGGAAAAAGCACCGGAACTGATCACGGTGGCGGAGATTGTGGAAGCACTGGAAGGCAGTTACTATCTTGAAGCACGAAGAAGGCGATATGTCAGGGTCTCCGGGAGATCAGGAGGCGATCCAGCATTTGATCATAGACAGGATCAATGAGAAGAACCGGGAAATCCTTGAAGATATTACACTGAAAGATCTCGTGGAAGCATTTGAGGGGTATCAGGATTTCGTAGAGGGAATGTATTACATCTGATGAAGATGGTGGAGATACGACTACAATTACACCCGTGAGAGCAATCCGACAAGGCATGAGCTTGAAAGTGTGATGTCGACATTGGAAGAAGCGGATGACAGCATTGCCTGCACAAGTGGAATGGCAGCGATTGGATTATGTCTGGAATTATTTTGAAGAAGGATCTCATATCCTCTGCACAGAAGACCTGTATGGCGGAACGGTGAGAATGTTTGAGAGTATCGGTGAAAAAAAAAAGGCGTGACCTTTTTCCTATGTAGATACTTCAGATATAGAACTGGTGCGTAAAAGTATCAGAAAAGAAACAAAAAGCACTTTATATTGAAACTCCGAGTAACCCGACGATGAAGGTGACAGATTTTGCGGCAATGAAAGAAATTGCAGATGAATATGGGTTATTGATCATTGCAGATAATACATTTCTGACACCATATTTTCAGAAACCGCTGACTCTGGGGGCAGATCTGGTTGTCCACAGCGGTACAAAATTTCTGGGAGGACATAATGATGTCACTTGCAGGCTTTGTATGTATCAAAGGGAAAGGACTTTCTGAAAAGCTTCGGTATACATACAAGACGGTGGGATGTTGTCTGCCGCCATTTGACAGTTTCCTGGTACTGCGTGGAATCAAGACTTTGTCTGTTCGACTGGAGCGTCAGCAGGAAAATGCAAAGAAGATTGCACTGTGGCTGAAAGACCGCCCGGAAGTGAAAGCAGTTTATTATACGGGACTTCCGGAACATCCGGGGTACGAGATCAACCAGAAGCAGGCAAGCGGCTGTGGAAGTATGATCTCATTTAAAAGTAGATTCAGAAAAGCGTGCGAAAAACTTCTTGAGAGTGTAAAGCTGATCTCCTATGCGGAAAGCCTGGGCGGAGTAGAGTCCCTGATCACGTATCCGATGCTCCAGACGCATGGGGATGTGCCGGTTGAGACAAGAGAACGGCTGGGGATCACGGAAGACTTTCTGAGAATGTCAGTGGGAATTGAAAATGCAGAAGATCTGATCGCAGATCTGGAACAGGCACTGGCAGAGTGATGTGATGAATT